>OJAU01000033.1_pt1 | contig 113375 bp, 99 predicted proteins | sample 1589791 | NCBI WGS metagenome assembly OJAU01 (sample SAMN05416849, study PRJEB24817) | seawater metagenome | isolation source: Sea water | place: Canada:Atlantic | collected 2013-07 | reverse complement strand
GGCAGCGTCAGATGTGTATAAGAGACAGCCTTCACCCAGCCCGGCCGCGCCCGTGCCTTCGCCGCTATCTGTGGCCCCGCTGGTCCGCGCTGTTCCGGTAGAGGTCGCGCGCGGTGCCGGGGGATCTTCGCGGGTACGAATGCGCGGTGTAGGCTCTGCCTTCGGTTGCGGCACAGCCTCGCGCCCCGCGCCACCCTGAGCACCCTCGTCAGGCTCCGGCTGGGGGTCCGGCGTTTCCGGCTCCTCAATCGGCGCAGTGATCGTGACGGTGAACGCCTCGGTCACTGTTTCCTCCACTCCCGCAGTGAAATCGGGCGCAAAAGCACGCAGCAAGCCATAAAAAAGCGCAATATGAAGCAGAACGATACCAATCAGGACAGGCACGCTCGGGCGTCTGCGCTTGGTCAGGAAGCTGCCGCCGCTGCTCATTTTCCAGTGTCTGCCCTGTGCCTGATTGCCATTGAACCGAGCATAGCCTGTTAATCGAACCACCCGCAAATCCGCTTGAGGTTTGTTGACGAAATACATGCGCTAAGCTGCGTCGAGGTTAGGGAAACCTCAGCGGGAACCCAACACCAGAACGGCGGCCCCCCATGAAGGAAGAGCCGCCGCCTGATACCGCCTAAACTGCGGAGCGTCTGAAAAGATCAGAATTCGTAACGAACACCGACCTGGATGCGCCACACAGAGCTGGACGTGCTGACTGTGTTGCTGCTGCCGTAATCCGCAGTCGCCGGATCGTTGTCCGTCGGCATGTAGTTCTGGTTGAACGATTCGATGATGTAACGGCCATCATCGTCCACACCGTTGCGTGCAAGACCCGCAACATCCAGCGTCTGCTGGAAGCCGCCCCGGCGACGGAACACGTTGGCGCTATCGTCGATCAGGTTCAGGAAATTGTCGAAATCAGCAAACAGTTCGATCCGGTCATCGGCAACACCGGTGAGCGACCCGAGAAACGGAAGTTCCTGGCTGAGCCGCATATCGAGATCGAAATACCAATCGTTCTCGCAGCTGTTGCGCGTGACAGTCTGGCCGGGCGTGAACTTGCACTGGGTGTCTGTCGTATTCAGGAACTCCAGCAGCTGTCCCACCGCGCCCGCATCGGACAATGGCGAAAGGTTCGGATCGTTAATACCGGTCGGAATGTACAGCAGGGCGTTGTCATTGCCCGACGAACTGTCCGAGAATGCGCCGCCGCCATCGAAGGTCAGGCTGTAAGGACGGCCGGACCGGGCATTGAAGAACAGGCCCAGCTGTGTGCCGTAATCACCGAAAAATTCCTCACGGAAATTGATCGCTGCGGTGAAGTTGTGGCGCGTCTCGAAATTCGACGTCGAGATTGCCGGGTTCTGCCGGTCGAACGCTGCCGTCACGTCATAGTTCGACGTTGCCGTCGAGCTGCCGGCGTTACGGAAGTTGTTCGAATCCGTGAAAGCATAACCGAGCGAGAGGAAAGTCCGGCCGCCGTCGGTGATCACGCCGCCGTCGAAATTCTTCGACAAAGCGATCGAGGCAACGTGACTTTCATAGGATTCGCCATTGGTGAGCTGAATGAAATCGTCCTGCCCGGCGGTGCGGCCTGTGTCGCTGTTGACGAAGCAATCAGGTGACAGGTTGTTGTAGGTCGGCGGCGTGCCGCCCGGGAAATTCAACGAAGCATTACAGCCCGGGAAATTCACGTCGAGAGCCTGATAGATCGGGCGACCATCCACCGTGAAGCCGTTGACCCCGCGTGATGCATTGGGAGCCTGCACCAGATCGACGAAGTTCACCGGGTCGATGAATTTCGAATAGATGTAGTCAAGGTTCAGGTTCCAGTTGCCGAAGAACCCGGTCTCTGTCCCGAATCTGGTCGCGAGACCGGCATTGATCCGCATTACCGTGGGCACATCGAAATCAGGGCTGGTCGATTGCGTATCGGCCTGACCGGCAGCGGCCTGGGCCGAACCTGCCGCCGTGGCGCAGGCCGGGAAGCCTGTGAATTGTCCGTCCACCAGAACATTAGTGGGCGTATCCGCGCAGGAAACGGTCGTACCAAGTCCGGTTGAGAAACCGTTGTTGGAAAACGCGTTGGAGAAGAACACCACCGGATCGCCGCCTGCAAACAGGCCGATGCCGCCGGTTACGCTGGTGTTCGAGAAGAACCCGTCATTGTCCAGTTGATAGGTCGCAGCCGCACGTGGCAGGATTACCGGATCGAGCTTGCTGAACGGGTTGGCATTGCTGAAGCCGATGCGCTGCTGGAAGGCAGGGTTGTAGCGCGGGGCATCACCATCGTACCACTGAACGCGCAGGCCAGCGAGCAGGCTGAGCTGGTCCGTGGCCTGGAATTCGTCCTGGGCATAAACGGAATAGATTGTCCGTTTGAACGTTGCAGCTGCTTCGTTGATATCGCCCGAAGGGGTTGCGTTGATATCGCCGCCGTAAGATTCGCCGGCAACAATCTCGTCCGCATCAGGGAAAAACGTTGTCCCGGTGGTCAGGATGCCGTCAGCAAAATCATCGAGATTGGCGAAGTAAAGCGAACCGGTCGCGTTGATGGCGAACAGGTTGAACACCGAAAGATCGTTGACCTCGGCACCGATCTTGAACTGATGATCGCCGCCGTCGATGTTCATCTGGAACCGGCCCTGATCGACATTGGAATTCAGCGCGTTGGCAGAGCGGAAGATGCCGGGGCCAGTCGACAGAATGCCATTGTCGCCATTGGGTCCGGTGACCCCGACATTCAGACGTACAATCGGATTGTCCGATTGCGCTTCGCCGCCCCCGACTGGCCCTTGAACGTCGGCTACATCGGCACGGCTCAGGCGCAATTCGGTGCTGATCTTGTCGGACCAGTTGGAATAGAGGCGGACCGAGTAATAATCGGAAATCGTGCCTTCGTCCTCGAACGAATTCAGGCCCGTCAGGCTGTCGCCGCCGAAATCGCTTTCGACATTGGTTTCTTCAAGCCGCTGGTAAGTGGCCTCCAGACGCTGGTCTTCGGTGATGTAGGCGTCCAGACGTCCGAAATAACGCACGCTCGATTCCGGCAGGGAGCGGGGATATTCGCCGACATCCTGGCCGTACTGGCTCTGGGCGATCTGCGAGAAACGGTCGAAATCGGCCTGGGTGACGAAGGTTGCTTCGTTAGGAAAGCCGGCGCCGGAAGGACCAAAATCGTTGGTATCGCCAAGGTCGGTTTCTTCATAACCGGCATAGAAGAACAGGCGATCAGGAACGATCGGACCGCCCAGTGTTGCGCCCCAGCGCTTTTCCTCGAACGCGGCGGGAATGAAATCCGCCCCGTCGATTGAGTTGCCGCGCAGGTCTTCGTTGCGGAAGGTGAAGAATGCGGAACCGTGGAACTGATTCTCGCCCGACTTCGTCACAACGTTGACGAGGCAGCCGGTAAAGTCGGAATATTCGACATCAAAGGGAGCGAATTCAACCGAAGTTTCACGGATTACATCAAACGGCAAAGGCAGCGAGTTGCGCGAAGCAAACGGCGTGCCGTTCAAGCCGAAAACGTCCGCCTGGACGATTCCATCGACCGTGAAGGTATTCGACCGGTCATTCCCGCCGAGGCAGGAAATACGATCGACTTCGTTATCGCGGTCGAGGCTGACGCGGGGATCGATACGGATAATGTCGCGTACGTCGCGGCTGATCGAGGGGAAAGCTTCCAGCGTGGCAGTATCGAAGGCAGTGCCTGGTCCGACGGCGAGCTGCGAAACACCGGCCCGCTGTGCGGTAACGATGATAACATTGTCATCGCTGGCGATGGTGGACGAAGCCAGCTCGAAATCGAACGAAGTATTCCCGGAAACCGTGATGAACTGGTCTTCGACCGACTGGCCTTCATAACCGGCAGCAGTCGTGGTCACGGTGTAGGGGCCGCCCGGAACCAGCGAACCTGCACGGAACGAACCGTCATTGTCTGTGTTCAGCGTACGGCTCTGGCCGGTCCGCGTGTCGGTGACGACCACGGTCGCACCTGCAAGCGGGGCGCCGTCGGCTGCCGACACCGTGCCTTCGATGCCGGATGTAATCTGCTGCGCAGCAAGCGGGGCAGGCAGGACAACAGCTGTGCCGATTGTGGCGACGCTGGCGGCGAGGAGATACTTCAGTTTCATGGGGACAGTTCCTTGCAGAAAAGTTCGCTTGGTCTGGGATCAGGGTGCGTTGTTAAATCTGGAAGATGCGCCAGCGATTGCTGCGGCGCGCCGATGCCTGCCCCTAGCGCCACAAATTGTTGCGGCAATATGACACTGCCGCACCAGTGAGACACCTATGGCATCATCTGTCCGGAAATATGCGGAAAAAGCTTTCTTTCCCAAGCGCTAAGACAGTGTTGCTGCAATGCAACATATCATCTTGATTCCAAAATCTGTGGAACCTTAAGCCAAAATCAGGTGAGATTGATCTCGCGCAATCGCTCCAGCAGGAAGTCATGCGCGGTAATCGGTGGCTGAGTCGCTCCAATCGCACCGCCACGGCGGTCCGACTCGGAATCCTGCGCTGCCATCAATGTTGCCGGGTCAATCAAATAGTCGGGCCGAAAATGAAGAAAGAACGGCATGGAATACCGCGCATGCCGGGCCGCTTGCCCGTGGGGATTGACCACGCGGTGGGTGGTGGATCGCAGCACGCCGCCCGTCAGCCGTTCGAGCATATCCCCGATATTGACCACCAGAGCACCGGCCGGAGGATCGACCGCCAGCCACTCACCGCTTTGCGTCAACAGCTCCAGCCCGGCTTCCTCTGCGCCCAGCAGCAGTGTGATCGTGTTGATGTCGCCATGCGCTGCGGCACGGATGGCGCCCTGCGCATCTTCGCTGTCAAGCGGCGGATAGTGCAGCAGCCGCATCACCGAATTGCCATCGGCAACTGTCGAATCGAAGAAATCGCGTGGCAGCCCCAAATGCAGGGCAATCGCCTTCAGCACCCGCGTGCCCGCCGCGTCGAATGCGCCATACAGTTCCTCAAATATCTCTCGAAATTCGGGTACTTCGGCGGGCCAGATATTGGGCGCCATGTACTCTGCCAGCGCATGGCCTTCGGGCAGATCTCGCCCGACGTGCCAGAATTCCTTCAAATCATGGACTGCCGCATCCTTGGCTTTTTCCGTCCCGAACGGGGTGTAGCCGCGCGCACCGCCGCCGCCTTCCAGTTTGTAAGCACGCTTGGTTTCCTCCGGCAGTGCGAAGAACGCTTTGGATGCTGCTTCCGCCCGCTCGATCAGGACAGGATCGATCCCGTGGTCGCGAATGACGCCAAAGCCGTATTCGGCGAAACTGCGCCCCAGCTCGTTGGCAATATCGTCCAGCGGGCGGGACAGCGATACAGAGGCAATGTCAGACATGGTTGAACGCTTTAATAGGGCAGGAAGAGTCCTGCCAGAGCCGCGCTCATTAAATTTGCAAGGCTGCCGGCAGCCAGTGCGCGCAGGCCCAACCGCGCAATCACAGGCCGCTGGTTGGGCGCCAGCCCGCCGGTCACCGCCATCTGGATCGCAATTGAGCTGAAATTGGCAAAGCCACATAGCGCAAAGGTGACAATGGCCGCCGTCCGCTGGCTGAATACACCCGGGTCCAATGCGCCCAGTTCGATGAAGGCAACAAATTCGTTGAGCACGATTTTGGTGCCGAACAATCCGCCCGCAATTCCGGCCTCGCTCCACGGCACACCGATCAGGAACATCACTGGCGCAAACACGAAACCCAAAATCTGCTGAAAGCTAAGATCGGGATAGCCGAACCATCCGCCAACCCCGCCCAGAATGCCATTGGCTAGCGCCACCAGCGCAACGAAGGTCAGGACCATTGCGCCCACCGCCACCGCCAACTTAACCCCGGTTTGCGTGCCCTGCGCGGCTGCTTCGATAACATTTGCCGGGCGGTGCCCTTCTTCGAATGTCTGGGCAATTTCCACCTCGTGCGGGACGCCGCCTTCGACCAGCGCGCCGGGGCCTTCGGCGCTGATGCGCGATTTCGGCAGATGGATGTCAGCTTCATCAAGCCCTGCCAGTTCCGCCGCGCCTCGCGCCAGAGTGCTGTCGTCGTCCGGCATGATGATCTTCGCCATCAGGATACCACCGGGCGCCGACATAAATGCCGCCGCCAGCAGAAAAGGCACAGCTTCCGAGCCTATGAAACTGGCATAGGCGGCCAGGATTGTTCCCGCGACGCCTGCCATGCCAACAGCCATCAGGGTAAACAGGCGACTGGGCGAAAGGGACGCCAGATAGGGTCGCACGACCAGCGGGCTTTCCGATTGTCCGACGAAAATATTGGCCGCAGCGCCCAGCGCCTCGACCTTACTGATGCCAGTGATCCAGCCAATCGCCCCGCCGACCCAACGCACCAGTTTTTGCATGATGCCCCAGTGATAGAGGATCGATACCAGGGCCGCGAAAAAGATGATTACCGGCAAGGCTGCAATCGCAAAAGTGTTGGCAAAGGGATTGGTCGCCATCGGACCGAACACCGCCGTGATACCTACCTTGGAATAGGCCAGCAGAGCAATGACCCCGTCGGACAGCCACTGGATTGCGGTGACCCCGAACGGTGTACGTAATACAAGCAGTGCCATCAGCGCCTGCAGCGCAAACGCTGCGCCTACCACGCGGAGGGAAATACGCCGCTTGCCGGTCGAGAGCACAAAAGCGACGGCTAGAATCGCAAGAATGCCAAGCAGGTTGGTTAGAATCGGCGGCATGATGGTGATGGTTCCCGTCTACGACATGCGCAAACCGATATGTTCGGTTCCACGCACCAATGTGCAGGTCTGCCCATCGCCGACGCTTGCAAGCGAGTCAAACGGCCCCTGCGGAAAGGTCGCCATCCTGTGCTTCCCTTTTCGCGGGCACAGCCATAGGAACCCGCCATGGAAACGCAGACCGATCGCCAGCCAGCAGCCCCGCGCATTCCCCGGGGGCTGTTTGTATTCTCGCTGCTCTATGGCGGGATGGCCACATTTGCTGGAGTGCTAGCCTTCAAGCAGGTCCAGATTCCATTTACTAATCTTGCGGTCGAAGCTGGGATTTTTGCATTCTTAATCCTTGTCGTCATCTCAAGTTCAGTCGCTCAACTATACAGCGAGATTACAGCTCGTCATATGGTATGGTGGGGCTTCTTACCTTTGCTTGTTGCCATCCTACTGATGTTCCTCGTTTTGTGGCTCCCGCCATCTGCGGATATGGTTTCACAAAGAGGCGAAGAACTCGAAGCCTTTGAGGTTGTCCATAATCAACTTTGGCGCATAATGGCGGCTGGACCGGTTGCCTATCTCGTATCGCTGTTGCTCAATGTGTGGCTGTTTTCCAAACTGCGCGGAAAGACAACCGGAGAAGGCAACGCACTGGGCCTGATGATCCGCGGCGGCATTGCCTCTGCATTAAGCCAGGCGATCGATTCGGTAATATTCGTAACTCTTGCCTTTTACGGCGAGTTCGACATCACTAACCTGTTGATTGGCCAAGTGATTGCCAAGGTAGTTCTGTCGCTGGTTCTGGTTCCGCCACTGATTGTCGCCACAGTGAAGCTGTCGCACAAGCTGGACAGCTCAACATAAAATGCAATCATCATGAACTGATTGCAGATTACCGATTTCAGGAAAATTCGGTGGTGAGCCCTGCTGGGTTCGAACCAGCGACCTACTGATTAAAAGTCAGTTGCTCTACCAACTGAGCTAAGGGCCCAACCACCGGAGGGAGCGACTAGGGGGATGGCATGGGCCGGTCAAGGTGGATTAGGCCCTTCGACCGTTCTTATTGCCATTCTCACCAAGCGATACAGTCGTGGCTAACACTTTTCCTGCGGTGACCGGTGCTGCATTAAGCCTTTCCGACCCGCTTTTTTAGCCGGGCCTGCAAATTGCGTATCTTCAGGCCGGAAACGGGGTCACGCCAATGCGGGGCGATGTCGGCTGCCGGATCCAACACGAAACCCCGCTCCCGGAAATGCGGGTGCGGTATGGTCAAGTCGGTGCAGGTAAATCGCCCGCCCGACCACAGAATAATGTCCAGATCGAGAGTGCGGGAACGCCATCGCTGTCCGCGCCGGATGCGTCCGAAATCGCGCTCTGTCTGTTGAAGCAGCGTCAGCATTTGAGGCGGTGGAAAATCGGTGCCAGCCAACAGGACCGTATTTGCATATACTCGTTGCGAAGGCCCTACGGGGGTGCTGATATAAACAGGTGCGATCGCGTGCACTGCAATGTCCTGCGTCTCCAGTGCCTCTGGCACCGCCCGCACTATCGCGGCGGGCGTGCCGTACCGGACATGACGCTGATTCGATCCCAGCGCGATCAGATAACAGTGTGTGCTCATGTGGGCGGTATCAGGTATCCTCGCAGATACGGCCATACAGTTCAGGCCGCCGGTCGCGGAAGAAACCCATACCCGCGCGGTGTTTCTGCGCCAGAGCAAGATCCAACGTGGTAACCAGTACGCCTTCCTCCTCGCGCCCGAACTCGGCGACTTTAGTGCCCCATTCATCGGTTATGAAGCTGTGGCCATAAAAGGCTTGCCCGTCTTCTGTGCCGATACGGTTGGCGGCAACCACTGGCATACAATTGGACACTGCGTGCCCCTGCATCGCGCGTTGCCACATGATGCTGGTATCCAATTCGGCATCATAAGGTTCCGAGCCGATGGCGGTGGGGTAAAGCAGAATTTCTGCGCCCATTAACGCCATTACCCGGGCGGCTTCGGGATACCATTGGTCCCAGCAAATGCCGACGCCGATACGCGCTACGCCTTCGCCCACCGGCACATCCCATACGCGAAACCCGCTATTGCCAGGGCGAAAATAGAATTTTTCCTCATAGCCCGGGCCATCGGGAATATGGCTTTTGCGATAGACGCCTTGTATCTGGCCGCGCGCATCGATCATTGCCAGTGAATTGTAGTAATGCTGGCCATCCCGTTCGAAGAAGCTTGTCGGGATCGCCACGCCCAATTGCTTGGCCACTTTCGCCATAGTGCGCACACCGGGATGCTCGTCAGTGGGGCAGGCGCGGGCGAACAGCGCCTCGTCTTCTGCTTTGCAGAAATACGGGCCGTCGAACAGTTCAGGCGGCAGGATCAGGTCTGCGCCGCGATGCGCGGCCTCAGCCACAAGATCGGACACTGCCTCTATATTGGCTGCGCTGTCAGCTCGCGACAGATCGAGCTGGAGCGCGGCTACACTAATTTTGGTCATAGCCGCGCTCATCCTCCCTTCTTAATTTAACGCTTGCGGAACAACAGTGTCATACGGTCGCTTTCGCCGATCGCGGCGCGGGCCGCACGTTCTTCGCTGCCCTCTTCGGCACCGCTAAACGAAGGCGCTCTTGTCCATACACCACCCTCATAGTCGGCCGTGTCATTTGGGTTGGCGTTGATTTCGCTGGTGGAAACCAGCTGGAAACCATGCGCCTCGACCAAGGCGACCACGTCTTTCTGGCGTAAATAGCCATTGTTGCCCAACGTGTAATCGGCTGGTGCATCGGCACGCGCGCGGTGCTGGACGACGCCCAGTATCCCGTCTGGCTTCAGCAGACCGCGCAGACGCGTCAGCTCGGTGTACATCACGCCGGAACGCAACAAATTGTGCATTTCACGGAAGATCAGGACCCGGTCGACCGTGCCGTTCGCCGCTTCGCCCAGCTGATCGGAAGATACCACGTTGTATGGTGCGCCGGAAAGACTCCATTCGCCGGTCTTCTCGCGGAAAGCATCAGGCAGACTGCCGAAATAGTTGGCGAAACGCTCTCCATCAGCGGCAGCCGGATCGGGCGTCACACCCAGATAGCGCCCACTCGCCCCCAGATAAGGAACCAGAACGCGCGTGTACCATCCACCGGCCGGCATGTAATCGACCACGGTCATCCCGGGTTGCACACCGAAGAATTGCAGTGTCTCACCCGGATTACGCTGATCATCACGGTCACGGTCGCCATCACGACGCGGATCGGCCAGTACTGATGCCATATCCATGGCTGCGGCAGGTGCGGCGGCTGCAGTTTCATCCGCCTGAGCCTGCTCCGTAGGTCCGAGTACGCGCTGGAGGATAGAGCCTAGAATACGCTCGCTGGTCGAAGGTTGCTGCGTCTCTTGCGCTGCAGCAGGCACGGTGAGCGCGGCCGCACACAGCGCCGCCGTAATTGTGGTGAATTTCACGTATTCTCTCCCTGTTACGCCATTTGAAAGACGCTCTAACTGGCTTGCTATAGATGACAAGCCGCCATGTCATACCTACCTTGCAGGCAAAGGAGAGTTCCCATGAACACAACAGAAACAGCAATACTCGCCGGCGGATGCTTCTGGTGCACAGAGGCCGTGTTCAACGACGTGGTCGGCGTGAGCAATGTCGAAAGCGGTTATATCGGTGGTGATACAGAGAGCCCGACTTACAAACAAATCTGCACCGGCAGTACAGGCCATGCAGAAGCCGTAAAGGTCGAGTACGACGCCGATACGGTCAGCTATGCCGAGATCCTCGATATGTTCATGGGCACGCATGATCCCAGCCAGTTAAACCGTCAGGGCAACGATGTCGGCACGCAATATCGCAGCGCGATTTTCCCTCTGGATGAAAGTCAGCGTGCCGAAGCGGAAGCTGCAATCGGCCGGTGGAATGAAGCGAATGGCAGTCAGGCTGTAACCACCATAGAGGGCCCTGCACCATGGTATCCGGCTGAGGGTTACCATCAGGAGTATTGGGAAGGGGAAGGCCAGAGCAATCCCTATTGCCAAGCATTGATCCCACCAAAGCTGATGAAGCTGCGTAAGAGTTTTCAGGGCAAAGTTAAGGCAGAGGCATGAGGACTGGGGCCTGACCCGGTGCCGCTGACGGGGTTATTTCCGCCAGCGAGCCACGAAAAATCCGTCCAGGCCGCCATGCTCCGACAACATTCCAGGATCGGTGCGCAGCCAGCCTTCCGGGGTGTATTCCAGTCCGGCACGAAGCTGCGCTCCGGAGATGGGTAGCGGGTCTAATGCGACTTTGAGGGCCTGCGCAGCGCCTTCCTCTTCTTCCAGTGAACACACTGCATAGACCAGCGTACCACCTTCGGGCAGCCAGCTTATTGCACGGCGCAGCAAAGCTGCCTGCAAGGTCGTTGTCTGCGCCAGTTCTTCTTCGCCGATCCGGTGCAGTACATCAGGATGGCGGCGGCAGGTGCCGGTGGCCGTGCAGGGTGCATCCAGCAGAATTGCATCGAACGGCTTTGCCGGTGTGTATGTCAGCGCGTCGGCAACTACGATTTCCGCTTCCAGGCCCGTGCGCAGTAGATTTTCGCGCAGGCGCTCCAGCCGCTTCTCGCTGATATCGAGCGCCGTGACCTGCCAGCCTGCGGCAGCCAGCTGCAACGTCTTGCCGCCAGGCGCAGCGCATAGGTCCAGCACGCGCCTGCCATCACCGGGACCTAGCAGAGATGCAGGCAGTGATGCGGCCAGGTCCTGTACCCACCATGCACCCTCTTCAAATCCGGGCAAGCGATCCACAGGCGTCCCGCGCGGCAGACGCAGATGGCCGGGCGCAAGGGATACGGCCCCCATCGCCTTCGCCTGCGCAGCGGTTTGGCCAGTGTCCTTCAATTGCAGGTCAAGCGGTGGCGGCTGGGTAAGGCCCATAGCAATCGCCCCTGCCCGTTCCCCCCAACGTGCCTGTACATTCTTGGGCAAAGTGGGAGCGGCGGGCAAAGATGCATCCTGTTTCAGCAAGGCTGAAAACACGCCGTGGGCCAAACGCCGCTGGCCGCCGGTAAGCAGCGGCAGGGCAGACGCAATCACCGCGTGCGGAGGGGTCTCCAGCCGCAACGCCTGCGCCAACATGATCCGCAAGATGGAGCGAGCCTTTGTATTGTCGTCCAGACGCTTTTTAGTCGCGCCATCGATCAATGCATCGATATCGACCAGCCAGCGCAGGGTTTCACCCGCAATGGCGCGCGCAAAGGCCTTGTCCGCCGGACTGCTGAGGCCCGACAACGCATAAGAACCGGCCTTGTCCAGCGTTTCTCCACGTTTCAGCACGGCATCGAGCAGGCGTATCGCAGCGCGCCGCGCTGGCAGGCCTGTAGCGGTGTCCTGAACCTCGTTTTTTTCGGGGGCGTTCATGGGCACGGCGGTTAGGCCCTATTGAAACACTGCGCTACCCCGCGCATTGTATGAAATATGGAACGCGCAACCAAACGGCCTGAAGGGTTTACGAAGCCCAAGCACTGGACCAGCGAGCCACCCCCGGCCCCCAAACCCATCGATGCGGGTGCGGACGATCCGCAAGGGCTCAACCCAACCCGCTATGGCGACTGGGTAAAGGACGGCATTGCGATCGATTTTAGCTAGAGCTTCACTAGGTTGATCCGCAGCCCGTCCTTGGGCTTGGGGATCGGCCACGCTTGCCATTCGGGATCATAACCCTCGGCCACTTCCACGCGGTAGGTGGTCAACAAATGCGCCATCAACACCTTGATCTGCATATAGGCAAAATGCAGGCCGAGGCACATATGTGCTCCGCCGCCAAACGGCACCCACGCATATTTATGGCGCGCCTTCACCTTGTCCGGCGTGAAACGCATTGGATCGAACGTATAGGGATCGGGCCAATGCTGCGGATCGTGGTGCACATAATGCGTGTTGATCCCGACCGCTGCTCCGGCGGGAATACGGTAACCACCGAATTCGAAGCTTTTGAGAGCACGGCGCGGGGTCGACGGCACAGGCGGCACCATCCGCAAGGCCTCCTTGAAGGCCATTTCAGTCAGTTCGACAGACCCAAGCGCATCGTAATCGAGCATGCCGGTATCGTTTGTCGCCGCACGCAATTCCTCACGCAGTTTTTCCTGCCATTCGGGGTGTTTGGCCAACAGCCAGACCAGCGACGTGCCGCTGGAAGTGATGGTGTCATGCGCAGCCATCATCAGGAAGTTCATGTGATCGACCACCTCGTCGACCGGCAAAAGCGAGCCGTCTTCGCGTGTCGCAGTGGCGAACTGGCTGAACATGTCCTGTCCCCCGCCCTGTGCCCGGCGGCGTTTGGTTTCTTTGGTGAAATACTCGACCAGGAATTTACGGCCCTCTGTGCCGCGGCGCATTTGTGTGAAGGGCAGCGACTTGCGGACCGGAGCGACGGAGGCCTGCACCATGTCGATAAACGCCTGATTGATCGCGTCTGCCTCTGGCCCGAACGGCAGACCGATGAAGCTTTCGGCCGCCAGATCCAGCGTTAGTTGTTTAATCGCAGGGTAGAATTCCATCGGTCCTTCACGCCATGCGCCTACCTGCCGCGCGATCCCTGCATTCAATTGACCGGCGTAATGGCGCATCGGGCCGGGCTTGAAGGCGATCGACAGTGCGCGCCGGTCCATCCGGTGATGGTCGAAATCCATCAGCATCAATCCGCGAGGGAACAGCTTGTCTAAAATGGGGCCCCAGCCCTGTTCGCTGGAGAAAATTTTCTCGCGGTCGAATAGCAATAGCTCGTTCGCATCGGCCCCCACCATCGCAACCTGCCACCCGCCAAAGCTGCGCACCTTGTACACAGGCCCGTATTTTTCGACCATGCGACGCGTAAATTTATGAGGATCGGACAACTGGGTAAAAGTATGGCCAATCATGGGGTAGCCCTTCTCCCCCGGAATATGGGCCACCTTTTCCTCGGTCATGCGGTTCTCGCTCCAATGCTTCGGAGCGGCCTGTAGCGGTGCGTGCGGAGCGTGCGGGGCGAGAGTGGCCATGATCTTCATCCAGTCCTTAACTGTTACTTACACGAGTGTAAGTTATTTGAGAGATGGAATCCAGCCCGCCAATTCCTGTGTGATTAAAGTCTCCAGCATGGTCATACCGGGTTTGCTGTCATTCAGGCAGCTGAGAGCTGCGAAATGACTGCCGCCCGCCTTCAAAAATTGGGCTCGCCCCTCGATGGCGATTTCTTCCAGAGTTTCCAGACAGTCGGCGGAAAAACCCGGCATCGCCACTGCCATGCGCTTCGTTCCGGCGGCAGCCTCAGCTTCTATTGTAGTATCGGTGGCTGGCTCCAGCCATTTGGCAGGGCCAAAGCGAGACTGGAAAGTCGTCATAATCCGCATTCCGTCCCGTCCGATACGCTCGCCCAGCAACCGCGCTGTCTTGTGGCAGTGGCAGTGGTAGGGGTCGCCCAGTTCCAGCGTACGCTGCGGCATGCCGTGGAAGCTGAGCAGCAAAATCTCGGGCGTGAAATCAAGCGCGGCTAATTGTGCGCTCAAATCCGATTCCAAAGCATCCAGATACGCTGGATGATCATGGTATGGCGGCAGCGTCCGTAAGCTCATCTGCCAGCGCAAACCCTTCAGCGTGTCGGACGCCTTGTCGACCACGGTCGCCGTGGTTGCGCCGGAATATTGCGGATAAAGCGGGGCCAGCAGAATACGCTCGCACCCTGCGTCCTTCATCGCGCGCAGCTTCGTATCAATGGACGGATTGCCATAGCGCATCGCCCAATCAACCACCACCGTGCCGCCCAGCCGCACTTGCAGCGCATTGGCCTGCCGCTTCGTAATCGCCGCCAGCGGAGAGCCATCTTCGCTCCACACTTTAGAGTATGCGGCTGCGCTTTTTTTGGGCCGGGTATTCAGGATAATACCTCGCAGGATCGGCTGCCAGACGATAGGCGGGATCTCTACTACGCGGCGGTCTGACAGAAACTCAGCCAGATAGCGTTTGACTGATGGCGTATCGGGCGCATCGGGCGTGCCCAGATTGACCAGCAGCACGCCGACGCCCCCGCTTTCGACAGATGGGTGGTCAGCGGGTAGGGTCTGTTCTAGCCATGTCATGCCTGCTCACTTGGCGGCAGGGGCGCGCGGGTCAAGGGGAACTATAGACCGTGCGATAGCAAGGGCAGACGTCTGAGGCGCAGCCCGGTTGCGGAAAACAGGGCGTTGGCAACGGCCGGGGCGGCCACGGTCAACCCTAGCTCGCCCGGATCGAAGGGAGACGCTTCGTTGGCAATGAAGTCCACTTCCACATCCGGCATTTCGGTAAGATTCGGCAGGTTCAGTTGGGACAGACGGCGGTTATCGGGTCGTCCGTTCACCCAGGTTGCGCTGCTGCCCATCGCCAGCGCAAGACCGTGGACCAGCCCTCCCTCGATCTGCTGGCGCGCGATATCCAGATTGACGATCCGCCCGATATCGACCGCTGCCGAAAGGCGCGTGACACGCAAACCGCCCTCTGCCTGACGCGCTGTAGCGACACAGGCGATCCGTCCGCCAGCGATGGCAGAGCCCATCCGGTGGCAGGCGATACCCTGTCCAGAACCATCACGCCCACCGCCCCATTCAGCCATTCGCGCAACTCGTTGGAGGCAATCGACCATTCGCGGATCGCCGCGCAGCATGCCGATACGATAAGACAGCGGCTCCCGCGCTGCCTGCGATGCGATTTCATCGACAAAGCTCTCGGTAAAAAAAGCGGTGTAGCCATGCGCCCCGCCGCGCATCCGTCCGGTGGGCAGGGAAATGGTAGCCGGGGCCTGATACACCGCCGCATCGGCAATGCCATAAAGCGGCATTGCCCCGTCGCAGGCAAGTTCATCGCGCTGGCCAGCGCTGTTTTCGATAGCAGCCCGGTGGGTATCGTTGGCAAACAGACGGCGTCCGAATTCGAGAGTGGTAGCCGGAAGCGCAATCCGCGTGCGCATCGCCGCAATGGCTCCGTTCGCATCCAGCTTCGCTGCCAGCAAGGCCGCAACCGGCGTGCGGGGCGGCGCGCGCATTGTCTCCTGCTCGCGGCTCCAGGACAACTGCACCGGCTTGCCAACTTCGCGGGCCAGCAGCGCTGCTTCGATTGCGTGCTCATGCTCCAGCCGCCGGTCGAAACTGCCGCCAGCAGGCATGGGATAGAGCACGACGTTCTCTGCACTGAGTCCGATGGCCTTGGCTGCCGCCTCGCGGGCCCGTTCGGGTGCCTGCGACGCGATCCAGAGTTCCAGCCGCCCCTTGTGCAACCACGCGCAAGCGGTGGCTGTCTCCAAAGGGGTGTGGAGCGCCGGACCAACATCATAGCGGCGCGCAATACTGGCATTACCGAAATTCCCGCCCGCCTCGCCCCGCTCTGCGATCGTGTAGGCATCGCCTTGCCTGAGAGCGGTATCGAGCGCGCCCTCGATCGCTGCACTGTCCACCGGGTTGGCGACAGAAAAACGCACGTCCATCGTATCGAGCGCCTTTTCCGCCGCCCAGCCATTGTCTGCTACCGCAGCCAGCCAGTCGCGCCCTTCTACCACCTGTACCCTTCCCTCGATAGAGGTGGCAGCTACCCGGTTATATTGGGCTACGCTGGCCGCCGATCCTACCGGTGCATGACGGATCGCGGCATAAACCATGCCAGGCAGACGGATGTCGCCTGCGAAAAGATGCGTTCCGTCGACTTTGGAAGGGAGGTCGAGACGGGGGAACGCCAACGGAGCGCCCAAGTCTCCCGGAGCAGGCGTTTCGGCCACGGGTTGCACTCTCAGCGGCGGCTGTTCAGGCGGGTCCAGTAACGCCGCCTCGCCCGCCAGTTCGGCAAAGCGCAATTGCTTGGTTTCATGAATTACGAAACCTTCCTGCGTATCGCAAACTTCCGGAGCGACGCCCCACCGCTGCGCTGCCGCCTCCACCATCAGCGCGCGGGCCATAGCTGCGGCCTCGCGCGCCTGGGTTTCGTAGGCTGCCAGCGTGGTCCCGGCTGCCGTTGCCGTCAGACGCGTACTTTGGGCGAAACGGGTAGCAACAATTCCGTCATCGGGTTCGGACAAGCCCAAAAGGTCAGGCGCTATATCTGGCATCCACAGCGGCGCCCATTGTGCAGCGAGCGGGATATTTGCGTAAATCCCGCTAACCGGCGCAGGCTCTACAGCAATCTGGCGCCAGTCTGCCCCCAGCTCGGCCGCGATAATCTGCGGCAGAATAGTGGTGACCCCCTGCCCCATTTCCAGTTGCGGAATAGCAACCGTGACAACCCCGTCTTTGGCAATTTTCAACCAGGCGCCAAAAGCGGTCTCTGAATTGGTGGTGGCTAGTGGCGCAGGAAAAGTGCGCGGATAGAGTGCCCACGCAATCACCAGCCCACCACCAACAGCCGCCCCGGCCAGTAATCCGCGCCGCGACACCTGCATCGGCTAGGCCTGATCCTGTTCCAGCCAATCGGCCAATTTGCGTGCAACCCCGTTGAAAGCTGCCCCCGAACTCCCGTCGCTGGCAGCAGGCGGCTTGCCAGCATCGCTCGACTGCCGGATATCCATTGTCAGCGGTATCCGGCCAAGGAACGGCAATTCCAGCCGCTCCGCAATTTTCTCCACACCGCCCTGTCCAAAGGGATCGCTTCCCTCCCCGCAATGGGGGCAGATATACCCGGCCATATTTTCGACCAAGCCGATTACCGGTACGCCTGCGGTCTCGAACAACTGTCCCGCGCGCGCTGCATCGATCAGCGCCAGATCCTGCGGCGTGGAAACGATGACTGCGCCTGCAGGTTTGTATTTCTGTACCATAGTCAATTGTACATCACCGGTGCCGGGTGGCAGATCGACAAGAAGCGTCTCGACATCGCCCCAGTCCGCCTCGATCAACTGGCCCAAGGCGCCTGCCGCCATCGGGCCGCGCCAAGCCAGCGCCTTTCCGGGCGCAATAATATGCCCGATCGAAAGGGTGGGAATATCCAGTACCCCCATTACCGGTTGAAGCTGTTCATCCTTGGCCACGGGTTTTGAACCAACGCAGCCCAGAAGAGTCGGCTGCGAAGGGCCGTAAATGTCGCCATCCACGACGCCGATCTTGTGTCCCATCCGCTTTAGAGCGACCGCCAGATTGGCCGTGAGGGTAGACTTGCCCACGCCGCCCTTCCCTGAACCGACTGCAATGATCCGCCGCGTCACGCGCTGCGCCATTATGGCCACGCGGGCTTCGGTAATTCCGGGATGGGACAATATCTGTGCGCGGGCGTCTTCTTCCAATGCATCACGCTGGTCAGACGACAGTCCTGCACCATCCAGCACAAGTGTCGCGGCAGTGCCGCGCACCGCAACCGTGCTGAGACGCGCAGAGACATCGCCGGAAAGCGCCTCGCGCAACGCATCCTGAAGCGCGGATTTCATCTGGTATTACCCCTTAACCGTGGTTTGCGCCGCCCTAGCAGCAAAATTGGCCCTTTGGGCCCCTGTTTTTCCGTCAATCGAACCCTATAGTGTATGGCATGATAAATATGGATGGATTTCGCAGGCGTTTCGGCCTGTCGATGGCGGGCAAAAGCCCCTGGGGGCCGGGTAGCGGCTCTGTAAACGGCTCGGGTTCGAATGGCGGCGGCGCTGATGGCGGTGACAATTCGCCCGACGGTGAAGGCGGAGGCAGCGATGGCGGCCCGCGCAATCCGTGGCTACCGCCCAAGGGCAGCAGTGGCAGCAGCGAAGAGCCGCGCCGCTCTGCCAAAATTGAGGATATTTTCAGAAATCGCGGGCCGGAAGGTCCACGCCGCGGTGGTGGTCCAGGCAGTGGCGGCCCCGGTTTCCGCCTGCCGGAACGGCCCGGCGGGAAAAGCTGGTTTCCGCTGGCGATCGGCGTGATTTTGCTTGTGTGGCTTGCGATTTCTTCGATCCATCAGCTCTCCCCTCGTGAAAAAGGCGTTGTGACCTGGATGGGCGGTAAATATTCCACCACGCTCGATCCCGGTCTGCATTTCACCCTGCCTTTTCCGCTGCAACAGGTGGAAGTGGAGAATGTCAGCCAGATCCGTTCCGAAAGCATCCCCGAAGGAGCGCAGGAAAAGCTGATACTGACAGGCGACCAGAACCTGGTCGATCTCAGTTATCTCATCCGTTGGAACATTAAAGATTTGGTGCAGTATAAATTCCAACTGGCCGATCCAGAGGATACCCTGACGGAAGTCGCGGAGTTTGCCATGCGGGCTTCCGTAGCCGAGCAAGAACTGGACAGTGTGCTATCGGGTGCAGGCCGTGCCGAAATCGAACAACGTGTGCGTAGCCGGATGCAGGGCATCCTCGATGCCTACGGTTCCGGCATTGCAGTTCAGGGTATCGAAATCGAGAAGACCGATCCGCCCGAGCGTGTGATCGAAGCGTTCAAGGACGTGTCCGCTGCGCAGCAAGATGCTGAGACCGACGTCAATCGCGCCCGCGCATATGCCCAGCAGGTAGCAGCACGTTCGCAGGGTGACGCAGCCAGCTTCGATAAAATCTACGAGGAATACCGGCTCGCACCGGAAGTGACCCGGCGGCGACTGTATTATGAAACGATGGAAAGCGTGTTGTCACAAACCGACAAGACTGTTGTCGAGACGGATGGAGTTACCCCTTACCTGCCGCTGCCTGAAGTCCGTCGCCGGAGTGAAGCGGCCCGAACCGGCACGGAGGGAGCACAATGATGAAACGCTTTATGCAGAACCAAAAGCTCTCGCTTATCGCGCTGTCCGTGCTCGTCATAGCGGCTTTCGCCAGCTTGGTGATCGTACCCGAAACCCATCAGGGTGTAGTGGTTCGAACAGGTGAACCCGTGCGCGTCATCAACCGTTTTCAACCAAACGAGCCTTATGGCTCGACAGGTGCAGGTCTGGTCTGGCGTGTGCCGTTTATCGAGCGAGTGCAGCAGATCGACAAACGCATTCTCGATTTGGATATGGAGCGCCAGCAGGTACTGTCGAACGATCAGCAGCGTTTGCAGGTCGATGCTTTCGCCCGTTTCCGCATTATCGACCCGGTGATGATGGTCGAAAACGCCGGGACAGAAGGGAATGTGGCATCGCAGCTCGCCCCTATCCTTAGCTCCGTTCTGCGTCAGGAGCTGGGCCGTCGTCCGTTTTCCGCATTGCTGACGGCAGAACGGGGAACAGCGATGATCAATATCCGCAACACACTGGATGCACAGGCCCGCCAATATGGCGCTCAAGTCATCGACGTACGGATCAAACGCGCCGATCTGCCCGAGGGGACACCGCTCGAATCCGCGTTTACGCGGATGGAAGCCGACCGTCAGGAAGAGGCGGAAACAATCCGCGCTCAAGGACGCAAGAACGCGCAGATCATTCGAGCCGAAGCAGAGGCGACAGCGGCAAACACCTATGCTGCAGCCTACGGCAAAGACCCTGATTTCTATGATTTCTACCGCGCCATGCAAAGCTATCGGACCACGTTCCAGAACAACGAGGCCGAAAGTAGCATCATCATGTCGCCCGATAATGAATATCTGCGCCAGTTCCGCGGTCAGCGATAGACACGCCGGCCGTCGAGGGAGGTTTGCCGTTCGCAGAGTGGGCAGCGCTTTTACCGGACCCGTTCAAAGCGGGTTCACTCCGTAGGCGCTCAAATGGCTGCTCAAATCGGGGGCTTTGTAAGTTGAAGTATGAAAAGGAACGAGAGGACGTGAAACCAGTGCGTTATGCTTATGGACTTTCTACTGCGCTGCTAATCGGCGGCGCGACCGTTTCGTTGATAACCGGTCAGCCCGCAGGGGCGCAGGTTGCGCAGAACAACGATGCCCGGATATCCAGTGTGGTCCCCCGCGCCGGAGCACCGACCAGTTTTGCCGATCTAACGGCGCAATTGCAGCCATCTGTCGTCAACATTTCTACCCGCCAGAGGATAGAGGTACAGCAGAGCCGTAACCCCTTCGCCGGCACCCCGTTCGAAGGGCTGTTCGGCAGTCGCCGCAGCGGTGGTAACGGTGAACCACAGACGCGCGAGGCGCAGTCGCTGGGCTCAGGCTTCATCGTCTCTGCCGACGGCTATGTGGTTACCAACAACCATGTCGTAAGCCCCAATGGCCGGGGAACTGTGGAAGAGATCACCGTTACCATGCCCGATGGGACGGAATATGAGGCAGAGCTGGTCGGCGCAGATGCGCAATCCGATTTGGCCGTTCTGAAAATCAGCCGCTCGTCCGATTTCCCTTTCGTGGAGTTTGGCGATTCGCGGCAGGCCCGTCCGGGCGATTGGGTGGTGGCCATCGGCAATCCGTTCGGATTGGGTGGTACGGTCACCAGCGGGATTGTTTCGGCAATTCAGCGCAACACCGGTCAGGGGGGCGCGTACGACCGCTATATCCAGACCGATGCCAGCATCAATCGCGGCAATTCGGGTGGCCCGCTGTTTGATATGCAAGGGAATGTGATCGGCATAAACAACGCCATTTTCAGCCCCAGCGGAGGCAGCGTGGGTATCGGCTTTGCCATTCCGGCAGAAACCGCCGCACCGATTGTCGAGCAGCTGAGAAGCGGACAGGCGATCGAACGCGGTTATCTGGGTGTGCAGATCAATCCAGTAACGGACGATGTTGCGGATTCTCTGGGAATTGACCGCAATCGCGGCGAATTCGTCCAGTCGGTTGTGCCCGATGGCGCGGCAGACGAAGGCGGCATCCAGGCTGGTGATATCGTGACCAAGGTCGATGGCAAGGACGTGACGCCGGAACAGACCCTGTCTTTTCTCGTCGCCAATATCTCGCCCGGCACCCGCGTCCCTATTGAACTGTATCGCGACGGTTCGCGCCGCACGGTTCGGGTAACCGTGGGCAAGCGGCCGACCGAGGACGAATTGCGCCAGCAGCAGCAGTTCAATGCCGACGGCGATACTGAAGACGATGTGACATCTGATGGCACTGATAGCGAAATGGTGGCGGAAGCGCTGGGCTTGCAGGTTCTTGACCTGACGCCGCAAATAGCGCGCCAACTAGGCATTTCTGTCGACACCAAAGGTATGGTTATCGGCGCAGTCGATCCTAATTCCGATGCTGCCCGTAAGGGTTTGCAGCGCGGTGATGTCATACTGTCAGCCAACTACAAAGGTGTTGCCAGCACGGCTGATCTGGAAACTGCCGTGAAGCAAGCAAAGGAAGCCAGACGCGATGCGGTACTTCTGCGGATTCAACGGCGTGGTCGGCCTGCAGAGTATGTCGCTGTGCGGATGCGCTGATGCCTTGATTGTCAAATAAGACAAAAAGACCCCGTCGGATCGCTCCGGCGGGGTCTTTTTTTGCTTACTGCATGTTGCGGCTTATTGCTGTGGCGTGGAAGCGTCCGGCGCAGGCGGCGGTACCGGACGGGGTGAGGGACGCTGCGGCGCGCCCTGCATTGCGGCTGACGGTGGCTGCGTTCCTCCACCTGTGGCCCCGCCGGTCGCCCGGTCCAGGAAATCGTCATCCGCGGCCTGCGGTGCGCCGTCCTCTCCAGTATCACGCCGCGTACTTGGTATGGCGCCTTCGCCCTCGACCGGAAACCGTTCGTCACGACCGGGACGGGCATTGCCGCCGGGCTCCACCAGATTGCCCTGTTCATCGATGTAATAATAGTCGCTCGGATCACCGAACATTACTTCATCGTCGGGCTCCAGCTGCCATTCTGGCAGGTCGAGGTCGGTATCGAACTTCTCTATCGGACGGTCTTTCACCGCATAACGCATAAACGCGGCAAAGGCCTGCGCCGGTGCCCGCCCGCCCTGAAGGCCCGAGACCCGTTTGTTGTCATCGCGGCCCATCCAAACTCCCGTGGTGATGCCGCTGGAAAAGCCGACAAAATAGCCGTCTTTGTTGGAACTGGTCGTGCCCGTCTTGCCAGCCACCGGCCGCCCGATCTGCGCCGCCTTGCCCGTGCCGGTGGCGACGGCCGCCTGGAGCAGATCGGTAATCCCTGCAACCACGTAATCGGGCACCAATCTGGTCGAGCGTTTCTTTTCATGAGTGTAGATCGTCTCCCCGTCGCCGGTCGTCACTTTTACGATGCCGTAAGGTTCAACCGAATTGCCTCCCGCGCCAACCGCAGCAAAGGCGCGCGTCATGTCGATAAGACGTACCTCGGAACTGCCCAGCACCATAGAAGGATAGGTAGAGATTTCGGATGTAATTCCGAAACGCCGCGCCATCGAAGCGACGGTGCCGAAGCCCACTTCATTGCCCAGCTGTGCTGCCACGGTGTTTTTCGAATAGGCAAAAGCAGATCGCAAGGTCATTACGCCGGAATTGCCACCGCCAGAATTCCGCGGTCGCCATCCGTCGATCTCGACCGGCGTGTCCACGACGCTATCTTCAGGCTTGTACCCGGCCTCCAGCGCAGCGAGATACACGAACAGTTTCCAGCTCGATCCCGGCTGCCGCAGTGCTTTGGTTGCACGGTTGAAATTGGTTTCGACGTAATCCGTGCCGCCCACCAGCGCGCGGATCGCACCGTCCCGGTCCAGCGCCATCAACGCCCCTTGCGCACCCGAAGGGGTATTCGCCTTGATCGATGCGGTAGCTGCGCGCTGCATCCCGACATCCAGCGTGGTCCACACCTCGATCGGTTCGAATGTTTCAGGCAGCAATATATCGAGCTGCGGTAGCGCCCAATCGGTAAAATAACGGACCGAGTTCTGGCCTGCGCTATCATCCTTCAGCCTGACCGTGGAGGGATCGACATTGGCCTCGCTCGCACTGATCCGCCCCTGTTCACGCATCAGGCGCAGCACGACCTGCGCGCGGCCCACGGCGGCATCCACATCGGCCGTCGGAGAATAACGACTGGGTGCCTTGACCAGTCCGGCAATTATGGCCGCCTCTGCTGTAGAAAGCTGTGTCGCAGGATGACTGAAAAATTTACGGCTTGCGCTATCGATACCATAGGCGCCGCCGCCAAAATAAACCTTGTTCAGATACAGCTCGAGGATCTGTTCCTTTGAGAACTTGTACTCCAGCGCCATCGCCAGCACCGCTTCGCGCATCTTGCGGTCCAGCGTGCGGTTGGAATTGAGGAAGACATTGCGGGCCAGCTGCTGCGTAATCGTGGAGGTGGCCGAAACCCGCCCGTCACCTGCCAAAGCAGTATATACCGCGCGGGCGAGGCCGATAGGGTCGACCCCGTAATGCGAATAATACCGGCGATCCTCGACCGAGATCATCGCCTGTTTCATCACATCCGGAATTTCCCGCGCGTCCATCCACTGGCCATAGCTGGGGCCGAGTTCCACGATCTGTGTGCCATCACGCGCCCTGACAATAATGGTCTGGCCTGTTTGCTGCGCTTTCAGTTCGTAATAGCCGGGCAGCGAGCGGGCAGCGAACAGTACAGCCAGCCCGAGAAACAGCGCGCCCATCAGAGCGGCAAATATACCTGTAAAGAGAACGCGCCGCGTCCACCGCGCAAAAGCGCTTTGCTGCTTCGGTTCCGCGCGGCGCTTGCGCCTGCTGCCAGACTTGCGCGCCCCCTTCCGGCGGCTGCCGCGCTCAACCATTGCCCTTAAGCCTCCTTGGCCTGACGCCCGCGCGAGATCGAGGGGCATTCATACCGTTGGATGGCTTATCTACGTGAAGCTTTGCCCAGAGTGAACGGACAATCTGGAAGGATGCACAGGGAACTTGCTCACTTATCTTCAGGCGCAAATTCCAGCGAAGCGCTGTTGATGCAATAGCGCAGCCCACCCTGTTCCGGCGGGCCATCCGGGAACACATGGCCTAAATGCCCTTCGCAGTTGGAACAGGTAACTTCGGTGCGGATCATCCCATGCGTGGTGTCACGATGCTCGTCCACCAGATCACCCTCGGCAGGCTTGGTAAAGGCAGGCCAGCCGCAACCGCTGTTGTACTTCGCGTCGCTCTCGAACAACTTCTGTCCGCAGCCTGCGCAGACATATTCGCCCGCATCGTAATGCTTGTCGTATTTGCCGGTGAAGGCACGCTCCGTTCCCGCTTCGCGCAGGACATGGAACTGCTCCGACGACAACTTTGCGCGCCAGTCAGTATCGGTGGTCGATTTGGGATCGGACATGATTTTCTCCTTTGCAGGAAATATGGGGTTGGTTTCCATTGTCTCAAGCGCCTGATGCAAAACGGTGTTTCTGCGCTAGAGAATGCAGATGCAGGAAAAAGCCTTGTGATTGTCCGCCGATCCGGAGAACACTCAGAGATTAGGGCCTACGCGATTATCCGTCCAATTCCGCATACTGCTCAGGCGGATGTATATTATCCATCCGCTCTTTTAGCAGCGGGCGGAAGCTTGGGCGGCTTTTGAACACCTGATACCATCCATGCGATTGCTCGTGGCCGGTCCAGTCTATCCCGCCGAGGTAATCGGCGACCGAAATCTGTGCTGCGGCAGCCAGATCGGCCAGGCTCATCTGTGATCCGGCCAGCCATGCCCGGTTGTCGATCAGCCAATCCATGTAGTCGAGATGTCCGTCGGCCAGCTTCATCGCTTCGCGCAGTATCCTGCTGTCTGGCGGTTGCCGATACACCAGCCGTTTCTTCATCCGTTCATGCAACAACGGCATGGTCACGTCGCTAAAAAAGTTTTCATCGAACAGCGCCACCAACCGGCGAATTTCCGCCCGCTGTGTTGCGGTGCCGTTGATCATCGGTGCCTTGTCGCTGGTTTCCTCGAAATACTCGCAGATGGCCTGACTGTCGCACAACGTCAGGTTCTTCTCAGGATCGTGCAGGACAGGGGTACGGCCAGCGGGGTTGAGCGCCCAGAAATCATCGTCCGCATCCCACGGATCCGCCCTTACCAGATCATAGGCCACACCTTTCTCACTCAGATGCAGACGCACCTTGCGGCTGAACGGGCAGAGGGGAAACTGATAGATGAACCACATGATCAAGCTTCATGCCGCAAGCAGAGCGCAGGGTCTATATAATGCATGCATTCGGTAACGCGATCAACGGACCTCGATACCTTCGAAAGCCAATCCCATCTGCTGCGCAAAATCGCGCAGCGCAGGCATCATCGCTTCGATACCGCCGGCCATTCCGGCCATCTGCTCCATTGCCAAGGGCAATTCCCGTTCAATGACCTGCGGCATCTTCTCAGCCTTCGGGGCAGCTTTTCGCAACGTCATCTGGGGGTCCACTGCAGGCGCATTCTCTCCTGCCATATCGGCTGCCGCCTTAGCCAGCGGAGCAATCGGCAGATCAAGCAACACCTGTGAAAGAGTGGACAGGGTGAAAGCCAGTTCCTGCTGGATGGCGGGATCGGACATGCGGTCAGCCATCGCGGCGGCTGTTTTCCCAAGTGCAGGATCTGGATCCTGCGCCAAAGCGGGGCTGGCGGCCCCGACCATCACCAGCGATGCGGCGAGGGGCAGAATACTACGCATGACAAGACATCCCGAATGATTTCTACTATCCCCTGCCCTATCCCACACGGCGCCTGAGCCCGTCCTGAATGTGGTTTCGCCACGCGCGGGCGCACCGCCAGGCAAAATTACAGGCCCGAGGCATCCAACAATAGCAGGCAGGCCGGCATCGCTTCGTCCACTGCGTCCTCTGCCACCAGAGCCTGTGCATGGGTATTCACCATCATGGCCACCTGATCGCGCGACAGACCAGCATCGTCCATCACCCGCGCCATGCTGCGCACAAAAAATTCCTTCCCCCGCGCTTCCATAGCGGGGTAACTCTGCGCCGAAGAGACCTCTGCGCCCTGCTCCGCCGCGACGATGGCGAACGCGGCCGAACAACGCAGCGAGGTCTGTTGCTCCAGCGAGACGACCGGTTCTTTAAGGTCAGACTGTGCGGGGGCAGGCTGTCCAGGAACGGGCGCGGCCTGCATCATGGCGAGGGGCAAAAGAATATGAAGCATCGCGTTATTCTATAGCGGACAATCTGAACCATTCCTGCTCTTTTGCGTTGTTGCAGGAAATACGATTGGCAGAATAACTTTTCAGGACCCCGGATTTATGAACGATTACCCCGATCCCCACCTTCTCGTCGGCGGCGAAAAATTGAACGGAGGTGGGCGGGAAACCGACGATGTGCTGGATCCTGCAACCGGTGAAACCATCGCCTCTTTGCCGCGTGCCAGTGCAGCCGATCTCGACACTGCGCTGGACCATGCGCAAAGCGGTTTCGGGGAATGGCGGGACACTTCGGCCGACAAGCGCGCGTCGATTCTGATGAAGGGCGCATCGCTGATAAAAGAACGCGCAGGCGACATTGCGCAGGCGCTAACCCGCGAACAGGGTAAGCCGTTGGCCGAGGCCAAGGGCGAAACCATGTATTCCGCCATGCTGCTGGAATTTTATGCCGGTGAGATAAAGCGGCTGTATGGCCGCACTCTGGTGCGCCCCGAAGGCAGCCGGGTGGAAGTGCAATATCATCCTGTCGGACCAGTCGCAGGATTTGCTGCGTGGAACTTTCCTTCCCTGAACGTGATGCGCAAGATTGGCGGTCCGCTGGCCGCAGGCTGCTCCGTGATTGTTAAGCCGAGCGAGGAAACCCCTGCCTCCGGTCTGATGATTGCTCAGGCCCTGCTGGATGCAGGCGTGCCGGGTTCCGCCCTGCAAGTGGTGTTCGGCGTGCCGAACAATGTCAGCGAGCATCTGCTGGCTTCGCCTGTTATCCGCAAGGTTACCTTCACCGGTTCCACCGCAGTGGGTAAGCAATTGTCAAAACTGGCCGCGGAAGACCTGAAGATCACGACGATGGAACTGGGTGGCCACGGGCCTGTGCTGGTCTTCAACGATACCGACATCGACAGGGCGCTGGATTCGATGGCCGCTGCCAAATACCGCAATGCGGGGCAGGTCTGCGTCAGCCCGACCCGTTTTCTGGTCCAGGAGGAAGTGTTCGAGAAGTTCCGCGACGGCTTTGTCGAGCGAGCTGAGAAGGTAAAAGTAGGCAATGGTTTCGACGATGATACGCAGATGGGCCCAATGGCCAACAGCCGTGGGCCCGACGGATTGCACAAGAAAATTACCGACGCACAGAAGAGAGGTGCAAAGCTGCTGACCGGCGGCGAACGGATGGGCAATCAAGGCAATTTTTATGCGCCCACAGTCCTTTCCGAAGTTCCCGTCGATGCGGACATCATCAACGAGGAACCGTTCGGCCCCGTCGCGCTGATAAACCCGATGGACAGCGAGGAAGCGATGATCGAAGAGGCCAATCGCCTGCCCTACGGTCTTGCAGCCTATGCGTGGACCGACGACCCCGCCCGCCGCCGCCGTCTTGCTGCCCAGGTGGAGGCAGGGATGCTGGCCATCAATGCAGCCTCCGTCAGCGCAGTGGATGCACCGTTTGGCGGTGTAAAGTGGTCCGGCCACGGACTGGAAGACGGCGCGGAAGGCGTTAAAGCCTGCATGGTCAGCAAGACCATTCACGAAGGATAGGAAAGCCCCCTATGAAAACCAGAGCCGCCGTCGCCTTCGAGGCGAAAAAACCATTGGAAATCGTCGAACTGGACTTGGAAGGACCGAAAACCGGCGAAGTTCTCGTGGAGATTATGGCCACCGGCATCTGCCACACCGATGCCTACACTCTGGACGGCCTGGACAGCGAAGGGCTGTTTCCTTCCGTGCTGGGTCATGAAGGCTGCGGCGTGGTGCGCGAAGTGGGCGCGGGCGTCACCAGCGTGAACGTCGGCGATCATGTCATCCCGCTCTACACCCCTGAATGCCGGCAGTGTAAGATGTGCCTGTCAGGCAAGACGAACCTGTGCAACGCAATCCGCGAGACGCAAGGCAAAGGGCTGATGCCCGATGGCACCACGCGCTTTTCCTACAAGGGAGAGCCGATCTATCATTATATGGGCTGCTCCACCTTCTCCAACTTTACTGTGCTGCCTGAAATCGCCGTGGCCAAAATCCGCGAGGACGCGCCGTTCGACACCACGTGCTATGTCGGCTGCGGCGTTACGACCGGTGTGGGCGCAGTGACCAATACGGCGCAGGTGAAGCCGGGTGATAATGTCGTGGTATTCGGCCTCGGCGGAATCGGTCTGAACGTGCTTCAGGGTGCTAAGATGTCCGGCGCGAACCGGATCGTGGGCGTCGATATCAACCCTTCGAAAGAAGAATGGGGCCGCAAGTTCGGCATGACCGACTTCGTCAATCCCAAAGAAACATCCGATGTGGTTGCGCATCTGGTGGAACTGCTGGACGGCGGAGCTGATTACAGCTTCGATTGCACCGGCAACACCGATGTCATGCGCCAGGCGCTGGAATGTTGCCACAAAGGCTGGGGCACCAGCATCATCATCGGTGTGGCCGAGGCTGGCAAGGAAATCGCCACCCGCCCGTTCCAGCTGGTAACGGGCCGCAACTGGCGCGGCACCGCGTTCGGAGGGGCCAAGGGCCGGACGGACGTTCCAAAAATCGTAGACTGGTATATGGATGGCAAAATTGCCATCGACCCGATGATCACGCATCGCCTGAGCCTTGAAGAAATCAATGAAGGCTTTGATATGATGCACGCCGGGGAGAGCATCCGGGCAGTCGTCATTTATTAAAAATATAACAAAGGAGAGAGTATTATGTTCAATCACATTATGATCGGTTGCACCGATATCGAAAAGTCCAAGGCATTTTACGACAAGGTATTGGGTGTGCTGGGCGCTCCCGAACCGGCGAAGAACGTCGCCGACAGCGGTCATGTCCGCTATTTCTACATGCACAACGGCAGTGTTTTTGCGCTAACACAGCCTATCAATGACGAACCGGCCAATCCGGCCAACGGCTCCACGATCGGCTTCAAATGCGAGAGCGCCGAGCAGGTGAAAGAACTGCACGATGTTGCCATCGCTAACGGCGGCACCACGCTGGAAGACCCTCCTGGCCTTCGCGAGGGCGCAATGGGCCCCATGCAGTTGAGCTATTTCCGGGACCCGGACGGCCACAAGATATGCGGCATCAAACAAGGCGCCTAAAGCGCACATGACGCTCGAAACCGTCAATGAAAACCGTAGCTTCGGCGGGGTGCAGGGGGTTTATTCCCATGACTCCGCCGAAACCGGTACGCAGATGACTTTCGCAGTCTACGTCCCGCCGCACGCTGCGGGCGAGCGACTGCCGGTGCTCTGGTACCTTTCGGGCCTCACCTGCACCCACGCCAATGTTATGGAGAAGGGTGAATATCGCGCCGCTTGCGCCGAACACGGTGTGATCTTTGTGGCTCCCGACACCTCCCCGCGCGGGAATGATGTGCCCGATATGGAAGACAAGTATAATTTCGGTAAGGGCGCAGGGTTCTATGTCGATGCAGTGCAGCAGCCTTGGGCGAAACATTACCGGATGCGCAGTTATATTGAGAGCGAACTTCCTGAATTAATTAAAAAGAACTTCCCCGCCGATATGAAACGCCAGTCGATCACTGGCCACTCTATGGGCGGTCATGGCGCGCTGACCATCGGCATGCGCAATGCTGACCGGTTCCGCTCGATCAGCGCCTTCAGTCCAGTTGTCGCGCCTATGCAAGTGCCGTGGGGCGAGAAAGCGCTTAGCCGCTATCTTGGCGAAGACAGGCAAGCGTGGCGCGAATACGACGCTGTCAGCCTAGTCGAAGATGGCGCAAGCCATCCACACATTCTGATCGACCAGGGCACAGCAGACAATTTTCTGCACGAACAGCTCAAAACCGGCCTGTTTGCACTGGCTGCCCGTAAAGCCAACTTGACGGCAGCAGTGCGGATGCAGGAGGGGTACGACCACTCCTACTACTTCATATCGACCTTTATGGCGGATCATGTCCGATGGCACGCGGAGCGGTTGGCCGGGTAAGATGTCGGCAGAAGAACGATTATGCCCACGCAGTATAAACGGCATCGAAACATCGCTGTTTAGCGCAGGATTGTTAGCTAGTAGAGGCACGCCATTTCAATTTTCGCATGCTAGTATGCTGCATCCGAGTCCTGACGTGTTAACTTCGTCTGCACCGGTGTTTTCCTGCGGGAGCTAGTAGGGGGCCGGTTTCAGGCCCCGCCGCTCACCTCGAACAAAGCATATTCCGCCCGCCAGTTGGCGCTGCCCCCGCCTACTTCACGTTCGTTGGTGAAAAACCAGCGGCGCTCGATTGTTACACCCAGCGTGGCGGCGAGTTCTTCGAAATCCTTCACCGTGACGTGGTGGATGTTCTGCGTTTCGTACCATGTCACCGGCAAATGACGTGTCACCGGCATCTGGCCCTTGCTCAGCAGCGCCCAGCGCATTCGCCAATAGGCGAAATTCGGGAAGCTGACGAAGGCGCGGTTGCCCACCCGTAGAAGTTCGCGCAGCATCCGGTCCGGACGCTCGGCGGTTTGCAGGGTCTGGCTCAGAATGGCGTAATCGAACGCGCCGTCAGGATAAAATGTCAGGTCGTGGTCAGCGTCGCCCTGCACCACGCTGAGACCCTGTGCCACACACGCCGCCACACATGCGCCGTCGATCTCGATCCCGCGCGCATCGACCCCCTTCTGATCGCGCAGCGCGGCCATGAGCACGCCGTCTCCACAGCCGACATCCAGAGCGCGTGTATCAGGCTCCACCCGCCGCAGAATTGCTGCGAGATCGGGTCTGAGGCCCGTGCCCCCTCCTTCAAGAATGCCGTCAGCCATTCAGGAAACCTGCCACTACGCGGTCCAGCTCGGGCACGTCGAGCAGGAAGCTGTCATGGCCAAAGGGCGCGCTCAGCTCCACGAAACTGACGGGTGCACCCACAGCGTTAAGTGCATGGACTACGTGACGACTTTCGGCCGTGGGATACAGCCAGTCGGTATCGAAGCTGACAAGACAGAACCGTGCAGGCGTCCCCTTGAACGCATCGGCCAGCATTCCGCCATGCTCACCCGCAATGTCGAAATAATCCATTGCGCGGGTGATGTAGAGATAGCTGTTGGCATCGAACCGCCGGGTAAAACCGCTGCCCTGATAGCGCAGATAACTCTCCACCTGAAAATCCGCGTCGAAGCCGAAACCGGGCGTTTCGCGGTCTTGCAGGCGGCGGCCGAATTTCTCGGTCAGACCCTCTTCGGAAAGATAGGTGATATGCGCTGCCATTCGCGCCACCGCGAAACCGGCGCCCGGGGAATCGTCATGGCCGTAATAGGCGCCAGCGTGCCATGCCGGATCGGCCATGATCGCCTGCCGTCCAACCTCGTGAAAGGCGATATTCTGCGCCGAATGCCGGGCCGTAGTGGCAATAGCCAGCACCCGGGCGGCGCGATCCGGGAAATTGGCGGCGAGGCTGAGCGCCTGCATCCCGCCCATCGATCCGCCGACCACGGCGTGGAGTTGTTCGATACCCAGTTCCTCGAGCAAGCCAATAAGTCCGCGCACCATATCCCGGATGGTGATGACCGGAAAATTCATCGCGTAGGGCTGGCCGTCGGGCGCGGCGCTGGCGGGTCCGCTGGAGCCAAGACAACTGCCGATGACATTGGCGCAGATAACCTGATGCCGGTCAGTGTCGATCGGCTTGCCCGGCCCGACCATCCGTTCCCACCAGCCCGGCTTGCCGGTCAATGGATGGGTGCTGGCCACATACTGATCGCCCGTCAGAGCATGGCAGACGAGGATCGCATTGGAGCGGTCCGCCGAAAGCTCGCCATAGGTTTCGTAAGCAATTCGCACATTCGCCAGCACGCCGCCGCCATCAAGAGCCAGTGGCTGGGGTAGAACAATGGATCGGGGCTGGTGAGCGGCCATGACGCAAGGGCGATTGGGCGAGCGTCCGTTTCGTGTCAATCGCTCTGTCATACAAGAAGGCACCGCGCTATGATCTCGCCGATGACAGACACCCCTCCCGCTGCCCCGCATGCTACCCCCCGGATGAAGCCCTGGATCGCGCAGATCCGCGCCTATATCCCGGGCCGGTCGGCAGGCGCGGATGGGCGCGAATTGATCAAACTCTCGGCCAACGAAAACCCCCTGGGGTGCAGTCCGCTGGCAACAGATGTGCTACAACAGTCGCGCGCGACGGCGCTTTATCCCGATCCCGATTCCGGCGCATTGCGCGAACGGCTCGGCCAGATTCACGGGATCGATCCGGCCCTGATCGTATGCGGCACCGGATCGGGTGAATTGCTCAATTGCGCGGTACAGGCCTTCGCCGGCCGCGATGATACGGGCACGGGGAACAGTGGGCCGGACGAGATCATTTTCTCACGCTACGCCTTTTCGCTCTATCCGCTTCTGGCGCACAAGGTCGGGGCAAAAGCGGTGCTGGCCCCGGACAGCGATTATGCCGCCAGCGTCGATGCGCTGCTGGATGCGGTCACGCCGCGAACACGGGTGATGCTGCTGGACAATCCCAATAACCCCACAGGCACCTATCTGCCGCATGCGGAAGTGGAGCGGCTCCATGCCGGGCTGCCGGGCGATGTCCTGCTGGTGCTCGATCAGGCCTATGCCGAATATCTTCCGGGCGAAGATGCTGCCCGTGCACTGATGATGGCGGCACAGCATCAGAATGTGCTGGTGACCCGGACATTCTCCAAGATTTTCGGGCTTGCGGGAGAAAGGATCGGCTGGGCGACAGGCGCGCCGGGACTGATCGATGCGCTCAACCGGTTGCGAGGGCCGTTCAATGTTTCCGCCAGCGGGCAGGTTGCGGCACTGGCAGCGCTGGGGGACCAGGCGTTTCTGGACCGGTCACGCCAGCACAACAGCTTGGAGCGGGACCGTTTTGCAACTGCCATAGCGACGCTGGGCAATCGCGGCATCCGCGCCTTGCCAAGCGAGGCGAATTTTCTGCTGGTATTGTTCGACGGGGAACTGGACGCGGCAACCGCTCTGGATGGTCTGGCACACAAGGGGTATGCCGTCCGCCACCTGCCCGGCCAGGGGCTTGCCAACGGATTGCGGATCACCGTCGGCAAGCGGGAGGATATGGAGGCCATCGCCGCTGCCATCACGGAAATGGCTGATAGCGCGAACCCACCCGCCTAAGCGGCGTTCAACGCGTTGATCGCTTCTGCAACCCGCTCTTCGATTTCTTGGCGCGGCAGGCCGGGCGGGATCGGATCGCCGAAACGATAGACCACCTGCCCTGCCCGCTTCCACGGGCGATGGTATAGCGGGCCGGAATTGACCGCGACCGGAACGACTTGCAGCCCGGCCATCTTGTAAATCCCGGCAAAACCCGATTGCAGGGGCCGGCGCTCACTATGCGGAACACGGGTTCCTTCGGGGAAAATTACCAGCGGACGGCCCTCTGCAGATTTGCGTTTCGCCTCCCGGATCAGGCTGCGCAGAGCGCTGGCCCCGCCATCGCGGACCACCGGTATCAGGCCGTAGGCGATCGCTGCCCGTCCCCAGCCGGGCAGATTGAACAGTTCCCGTTTGGCGAAAACCGAAGGGGTATCGAACAGGGCCGGCGCATCAATGGCTTCAAAGAAGCTTTCATGCCGGATCGCATAAAGCGCAGGCTCTTCCAGCGGGCCGCCTTCCTGCACCACAGCGATCCCCAGCAGCACCCGGCAGCACCACCTGTGAAAGATTGCCCAGGATCTGACCTGACGCCGCAAGGAAGTGCGGCTTCTGGTGATTGCAAGCACTGCCGTGATGACGAAATACAGGCTGCCGAAATAGAATACCGGATAGAAAATCAGGCTGCGTAAAATGGCCACCATCCCTGCCATTACCGAAGCCCTGGCATCCACCGGGTGGCTCTGCTGGCCAGCAGCTTGTGATATTCCAGAAACAGTGTGCCCAGCGATGGTTCGGAAGACACCGCATCGCGAATGATCTCGACATTGTCCGGCAGTGTGCGCTGCAATTCACCCTCTGCGCGGCGCATATGCCAATCTGTCGTGATCAGCCGCAACGTGCCGTAGCTGTTGCTTTCTACCCAGCGGCTCGTCTCGCGGGCATTGCCGCGGGTATCGATGGCGTCATATCCCAGCGTGATACAGCATTCCATCAATTCCATCGGGACATCGAATTCGGCGGCAAATTCACCGGGCTTCACTTGGGTGGAAACGCCGGTGACCAGCATATTCCCGGCCTGTTCCTGGGCCAGCACTTCGACCCCGCGCTCTATTCGTCCGGCACCGCCGGTTGGCACGATGATGGCGTCGGTCTGTGCCTTGCCCAGTGGTTGTGGCAAGGCCGCCGCAAACCACACAAAGCCCAGCATCCATGCGACCAGAACAAACGCGAGGAAGCGCCTGATCACAGCATTTTCCTGAGTGCGAACAAGACCGTCAACCGCGCCGTCGCCATAGCCAGTGCAACTGCCGCCAGAGGGACCATCGCAACCGCCAGCCAGTCGAGCCAGCCAAGCCCGCCATTGGCAACCATGCCCGAATCCAGCTGCGCAAATTGCTGACCCAGCACCAGCACCGCAACCATGCCCAGAAGCAGCCCTGCCGCGGCGCCCAGAGAAGCATCGAAGCCGACCGAGCGCTGGAACACACGCGCTATCTGCTGATCGGTTCCACCCAGCAGATGGACAATCTCGATCGTTTCACGATTATTGCCCAAGGCACTGCGTGCCGCCAGAAAAACCGCCGCTGCACTGGTCAGTGACAGCAGCACCACCAATGCCAGTGCCAGCCATTGCAGGGAAGCGATGGCGGAAAACACTGGTCTCAGCCAACTGGATTGCGCATCGATCCGGGCATCCGGCGCTACGTCAGACAGAGCAGCCCGCAGACGGCGCAATTTGTCCGGAGTGGCGTCTCCGCGAAAGCGCAAGTCAATCAGTGCGGGTATCGGTACCGCTTCTCCGTTGAACCCGGTACCCAGCCAGGGCTCCAGCAGGGCAGCCACTTCCTCGGGCGGAACCCGGCGCAAGCCTTCGACTTCGGGAAATTCCACCAGCACATCCAGCGCAGCTTCGGCCTGCCGGTTGCGTTCCTTTGGTTCGGCTTCGATGATCTGAACGGTAGCACCTCCGGCCAACTCTGCCCGCGCCCCACCTGCCAGATTGGTCAGCGCCAGACCCGCGGCAGTCGCCACCACGGTCAAAACGACCATGATCGCAATCACCCACGGCATCGGGCCTGCCAGCCGCGCCTGCGGCACCAGTTCCTGCGCCGGGGCACCGCGAAACGGTGCCAGTCCGCGATTGATCGCGCGTGAAATGACGGGCGGCTTTTTCACTCTTGCAAATCCTCTGCCCGGTCATCGCCGGTCCGGCGGTCTGCTTGCGGCTTCGGCGGGTATCGCAGCACGCCGGTTGGATCGGACAGCCGGCCCTTATCCAGCCGCATGATCATTGATGCAGGCACCTTCTTCAGCAGGTGCAGATCGTGGGTCGCCACCACCACAGTCGTGCCCAACCGGTTGAGTGCTTCGAACAGGCGAAGCAGCTTCACCGCCATTTCCGGATCGACATTGCCTGTCGGCTCATCCGCCAACAGCATATCGGGCCGTCCAATCACAGCGCGGGCGATGGCCACCCTCTGCTGCTCCCCGCCTGACAGGGTGGCTGGCCGCGCGTCGGATCGATGCGACAACCCCACCCAGTCGAGCATGTCGGTAACCGGACGCTCCAAATCGGCCTCTGGCACACCGGCAACCCTCAACGGCAACGCCACGTTGTCATAGGCGGATAGATGCGGGACGAGCCGGAAATCCTGAAATACCACGCCCAGCCGCCGACGGAACCCGGGCAGGCGCGCGCGCGGCAAAGTAATTACATCGGTTCCGAACATCCTGATCTGCCCGCGCGAAGGGCGCTGCGAGAGATAGAGCAGTTTCAGCAGGCTGGTCTTCCCGGCTCCGCTGGCGCCCGTCAGAAAGTAAAAGCTGCCGGGGAAAAGCGTGAAAGAAACATCGCTCAGCACTTCCTTGCCCGTGCCATAGCGCAGCCCGACATTGTCGAACCCCACGACTTCGCCGTCACCGTTCGCCATGCTGGCCCGCCCTTCGGCTTATCGTGATTTGCAATGCTTTCATGATACCTCCGGTCCTATAGCGGGCCTTCAGTGTGGAAAAAAGGCAGGTTCTGCGCCGCATCCCCATAGCTGCGCTTGCCAATGATTCATGCACCCTCGTAAGACAGCTGTGTCATGATACTTGCCTGCCCCGCCTGCGCCACGCGCTATGTCGTGCCCGACAGCGCCGTAGGTATCGATGGGCGCACGGTGCGCTGCGCCAAATGCAAACATAGCTGGTTTCAGGATGGACCGGGCGCAGAAGCGGTCATTGCCAGCGAAGATGCAGACGCACCGCATACCCAAACCACGCCCAGTACGCGTCCGGCAGCCGAGCCTGCCCCTCCGCCGCCAAATTCTCCCGAGGCGGAGACTGACGACGCAGGGGTTCCACCGCTGGCAGGCAGCACGTCCGAACCTGCAGACGTGGTGGACACGGTTCCGGGGGACGGGGAACACACGTCTTCGGCTTTCGAAGGCCCACCCCCACTATCCGAAAGCCGTCCGGAGCGGCCTGCAATAGCGACGATCAATCCCGATAAGTCGCAATTCGATGCCGAGCCCCCTTTCCGCCCACGCCGCAATCCACTGAAGGTGTGGACCGCGGCCGGTGCGGTGTTTACCCTTGCCGCAATAGGTACTGTTGCAGCGGTCAGTTACTGGGGCCTGCCCGATTGGGTGCCCGTCAGCCGGCCGACCTTTGCCGTCGAACAGCCCGAACTTGTGCTGGAATTTCCCGCCGACCGACAGGACCGCCGCACACTGCCCAATGGCACGGAATTTTTCGGAGCAAGCGGCACCATCACCAATGTCGGGCGCGAAACGAAGCGGGTTCCGGCTGTTCTGATCGTGCTGCGCGATGCGCGGGAACGGATCGTCTTCAGTTGGGAAGTGGTGCCTTCGGCGCAAACACTGGCTCCGGGAGAAAGCGTGGCGATCAACGAAGCAGTCACCGACGTGCCCAAATCGGCCAAATTCGCAGAAATCGGTTGGAAGCCGGACTAGCCGCCGCTCAGCTGAATTCCAGCCAGATCGTCCCGAACGCGTCGCGGCGAATCTTTGCCCGCTCACCGCGAGCCTTCAAATTTCTGAAATCGATCATCTCCGGTTGAAGGATAGTAACACTGGCCCGCGCTTGGGCGTGGGATTGCCGCAGGATCGCGTCGCGCATGGCAGCATCGGAAGCCTCCAGTGCCAGACCGGGGCCGGATGTCGTCAGAACAAGAGCGATTGCAAGGTTCACGATCGAAACCTTGCCGCGCGATTCACCATTTTTACAGAGCTATTATTAACCAGATCCCGCAGTGAGACAAAGCAGGCGGGGAGACCAGAGGTTCCGTCTTTAGCTCAAGGTAACGATGGGCGCTTGCGATAGGTAAAACCGGTTGCTAAAGGCGCGCACCTACCAGTCAGAGAGCGCAAGCGCTTTCGTTGGATCAGTGTGCGGTCGTGGCGGAACTGGTAGACGCGCAACGTTGAGGTCGTTGTGGCCGAAAGGCCGTGGAAGTTCGAGTCTTCTCGACCGCACCAAACAGTCTTCAAGAGAACCTAAAAGCCGCAGTCGCTCTGAGACCGCGCCAGAAACGGCGCAGTTCTGCGGGCTTTGTCGGCTAGGCAGAGATGCATTGCAGCCTGAGACTGGCGGAGATGTAATCTGGAGAAGCGCAAAATCCGCAACTTTCTCTGTCGCGGATTTCCGGGCTTCACCATGCTTCGCAAGTAGGATCTATTAGCTCAGACAGTGAACCCCAAAAGCTGCTCTTGCTCGCGCCACTCAGTCGGCAAGTCACAATTGAGGACTCGCGTACGCTTGAGGCACTATCTCGCGACGAAAAAGCACAAGCCGCAGCTGAAAATCTGGGAATCCAGATCAAGACAATATTTTCGGAGACTGCCAGCATATTGCGATGGTCAAATTTGTGACGACTATGCTTCGCAAGACTTTCAACTGAAACAAAAGCGCCAAGTGGATGTCACATGAGGACCCTAGAGCACCTCTGGATTAAACCTAGGAATTCTCAATGTCATTCTCGAAATCATTTCTCGTCGGCGCAAGTGCGCTGGCTCTTGCCGTGCCGTCTGTCGCTGTGGCTGGTACTGTGTCCGGTACGGTAATCGATGCGAGTGAGACCGTTGCACTGCGCGCAGCAGAGGTGCGCATTGCCGAGCTCGGCCGTTCGGCCAACACCGAACGTGACGGTTCATTCTATTTCGCAGATGTTCCCGCCGGAACATATGCGCTCGAAGTTCGCTATGTCGGCGCGCCCACTACCAGACAGACTATCACTGTCACGGATACAGGCACAGCCAATGTAGTGATCCAAGTCGGCAGTCCGGGCGCTGACAACGAGATTCTGGTCATCGGTCAGGCAGCAAACATTGCCAGTTCGCTTTCTCGCAAGCGTAACGCAGACGGCGTGTCCGATGTGTTGACCCGCGATGCCATCGGCCAGTTTCCCGACCAGAACGTGGCCGAAAGCCTGCGCCGCCTGCCGGGCATAAATGTGCTGAATGACCAGGGTGAAGGACGCTTTGTTTCCGTTCGCGGGCTCAATCCAAACCTCAACGCCACCTCGCTCAACGGAGTACGGTTGCCTTCGCCCGAAAGCGATACGCGCGGCGTGGCGCTGGATGTCATCTCCAGCGACATTATCGAGTCCATCGAAGTGAAAAAATCGCTGACGCCGGACATGGACGGCGACACAATAGGCGCTTCGATTGAAATCGAAACTACCAGCGCGTTCGATCGCCGCAAGGACCTGCTCACGGTTAAAGCGGAAGGTAGCTATAACGAGCTGGCCGACGCGCTCTCCCCGAAGGGCAGCGTGGATTTCTCCACCCGCGTCAGCGACAATTTTGGGGTGTCCGGCGGTCTTTCCTATTACAATCGTGAGTTCGAAGCCGACAATATCGAAGCGGATGACTGGGAGCGGGACGGCGATCTCGTTTACGCGGAAGAATTCCAGTATCGCGACTATGACGTCGAGCGCGAACGGATCAGTGCCACGCTGGGCCTCGATTTCCGGGCCGGAGAGACAACCGAGTTGTATGTTCGTGGCATATACAGCCAGTTCGACGATCAGGAATTTCGCCGCCGACTGAGCTTCGATCTCGGCGATGCAGATGTCTCGGGCAGCACCGAAGCGCTGATCTTCAGCGATGACGAAGCAATCACTGTTGAACGCGACATCAAGGACCGCTTCGAAAGTCAGAAAATCCGTAGCCTGACCTTTGGCGGCGAAAGCAAATGGGCCGGTTGGTTCGCCGACTATTCATTCAGCTGGGCCAAATCGACCGAGCTGGAAAACGGTAGCGTAGATCCCACCCAGTTCGAGCGCGAATACGAACAGCAGGGTCTGCAGATCGGCTTCGATGTGTCCGACGCCCGCGTGCCGCTTTACTCGGTGCTGGCTGACCCGGGCGACTTCTTCACCCCGTCGGCCTACGAATTGAACGATGTCGAATTTGTTGCCCTGTCCACCGCGCAGGACGAGGAATACAGCGCGCAGTTCGATATCGGGCACGAATTCCTGACCGCCTCAGGGACCTTTACCGTGCAAGGCGGCTTCAAGGGTCGCTGGCGCGAGAAATCGTTCGATGCGACGGTCGAGTTCTATGAAGCAGACAATTACACGCTTGCCGACGCTTTGGGTGAAGGACCGACATATCAGCTGGCAGATCTGTCCCCGTTGCCGGGTTACACAGCGGCAACGGATTTTTTCCACGCCAATTTCGATCAGTTCGAATTTCAGGAAATCGATAGCCAGTTCGACTCAGCCGTGTCGGATTTCTCGGTCGATGAGGATATCTTGGCAGGATATCTGCTGGGCCGGTGGTACAGTTCCGATCTGACCGTCATCGCCGGTGTCCGGTACGAAAACACGTCGAACGTTCTGCGCGGCAACGATGTCTTGCTGGTCGAGGAGGATGGCGCGCTGCCCGGTGGCGGTATTGCCGCAGCCGACACCGTGATCGTTACACCCATCGCAATCGACAAGGATTACGATCACTGGCTGCCCAGCATCAATGTCCGATACGAAGCCGCACCGGACCTGATCTTGCGCGCTGCGGCCTACCGCTCCATCGTGCGGCCCGGCCCGTTCCAGCAGGCCCCGCGTATTGCCGTGGAGGAAGCCGATGACGGCGAGCGTGAGGGCGAGTTTGGCAATCCCGACCTGCGCCCCGCCGAAGCGTGGAACTTCGATGCTGCGGCGGAGTACTATTTGAGCTCCAACGGCGCGATTTTTGCCTCGTTTTTCTACAAGAGCCTCGATAATTTCATCTACGAGCAGAACAGCGATGTCGGCGGTATCTTCCGAGGGGTGGCTTTCGACGAGGCCACTATCCTGAGCAATGGTCAGGACGGGGAAATCTTCGGAGTAGAGCTGGGCTTCGCACGGACGCTGAAAGGTCAGCTCGACGGTATCGTCTTGCAAGCGAACTATACCTTCACCGACAGCAGCGGAGAAATAACAACTGTCGCCAGCGATGGTCCGCGGTCCATCGCACTACCCACCACCTCGCGGCACACGGCGAACTTCTCTGTTGGATACGACAAGGGTCCTGTCGATATCCGGCTGTCGGGGACATACCGCGACAAATATCTGGACGAACTGTCCGACGTTGTAGAGCTCGACCGATATGTCGACGATCATTTCCAGCTAGATCTTAGCGCAAAATACCGGATCAATGACGGCATTCAATTCTATTACGAGTGGGTGAACATCAACAATGCGAAATACTTCGCTTACAACGAGCTCGGGGGACGCCGTAACATCTACCAGTTCGAGCAATACAACTGGACGATGAAATTCGGCGCACGGGTGACATTCTGATGCGTGCGATCAGCAATTCGGCCACCGCAGTAGGGGCTGCGGCCCTGCTCGTTTCCTGCTCCACAATCGCCGTTACCGGCGATCCCGCCGTGCCTGTTTATGCCGTGGCTGAAACGGTGCCAGTAGGCACCGCAAACGAAGATGCAGCCGATGATCCCGCGATCTGGCGAAATGCTGCCAATCCAGCCGAAAGTCTGGTGGTGGCGACCGACAAGAAGGGCGGCCTCTACGTCTATGACCTGACGGGGGAGGTGAAGCACTTTCTCGCGCGCCCGGCGCTTAATAATGTCGATCTGGCCGATATGGATGATAAAGGCGTTATTGTTTTCGCCAGTGACCGGAGCGACCTGTCCAATGCGAAGATTGCGCTGTTCCGCCTCGACACCGCATCAGAAGAACTCATAGAGCTTGCCACTCTGCCTTCCGGCATCGGGGAAGCGTACGGGATTTGCGGATACGAGAAGGATGGCCGCCTGATCGTCTACACCGCGCCCAAGGAAGGCAATATCGGCGAGTGGCAGATAACTCTGTCTAGTGAGCTTTCGATCAGGTCCTTGCGCCAGATGCGCGTACCCAGCCAGCCGGAAGGGTGCGCGATCGATGCGCGCAGCGGCATCCTTTATATTGGTGAAGAAGCAGGCGGTGTGTGGCGGTTTCCGGCAGGCATGTCCGACGGCGAACTGGTCGCGGAAGTCGATAACCGCAAGTTGGTGGCGGACCTTGAAGGCCTGGCGTTGGTTCCCAATGGTGACACTGGTGGCTGGCTCTACGCGTCAAGCCAGGGTGACAATACCTACACGCGATACGCCCTGCCAGACATGACACCTGCAGGCCGCTTTCGCATCGCAGCGGGCGCTTTTGGAAGCACCGAAGAAACGGATGGTATCGAGGCTATGCGCGGCGATTTCGGGCCCAATTTTCCTGGCGGGCTGTTTATTGCGCAGGATGGTCAGAACGGAGCGAACGCCCAAAATTTCAAGTTTGTGCCCCTTGGTGCAATCGAAAGAGCGCTCTCAACCGATGTCTCTGCGCTGCCCGCGGCTAACTGAAACAGTCGAATAGAACTCGCAGCCTATTTGCCCATTATTTGACTGGCAACTATCGGCTCGAAACCTTTCCGAACTCAGGACCGTCTCTCTCCAACCGTCATTCTGGGGTTGCCAACGCACAGTGTAAAGTGGAACATATAAGGAACACTGATTCGGAGGGCGGCTTGCGTGGTTATGGAAAATTTGACATTCCGGGCATCGCAATTGGTCAAACTTCGCTGGTCAGATGAAAACATATGGACCCCGAAAGCCAAACATGCGCCGACAAAAACCGAGATATTCTGTAGCGCAGATTGTGCCAGCGGAAGCGGGTTTGCGATGGCTATGGCGCAGCAGCATGGTGATAGAAAGCCGTGGCTTTGGGTGCAGGACGAGCAATCACGAAAGCGCTCTGGAATACCGTGCATCCACGGGTTTCCGGAAAGCCTACGCAGTGGCTGTCACTATATCTCGCCAGCCAATATTGAAGATGTCCTGTTCGCCTTGGAAGAGGGGCTGCGATGCACGGCGTTGAGCTTTGTGATCGGCGAAATCGCTGGCGATCCGATTGCGCTGGGTTTTACGCAATCGCGCCGCTTGGCAGTTGCCAGCGAAGCTCATGGCGTTCCGCTCTACCTGTTACGCACCAATGCTTCACGCACGCTGAGTGCCGCACGAATGCGGTGGGAGATCGAACCAGCCGCGTCAGAGCCCTTGCTTGCAAATCCCAAAGCACCGGGCGCGCCGGTATGGCAAGCAGAGCTGTTCCGGTCGCGATTGTTCCAACCATCACATTGGCCCCTATCGTATGACCGAGGCGAACTATCCATCGCCGCACCGAGAGATCGTGTCGATCTGGCTTCCGTTTCTGGCGATAGACCGCTGGCAATGTCAGGCTGATCCTGATGCAACCAAGCGTGCAACCGTTCTGACTCTTGAAAGCGCGCATGGGCCTCACATTACGGCAGTAAATGAGGCTGCACGGCAATCAGGCGCGCAAGTGGGCCAGCGATTGGTTGACGCAAAAGCGCTGCACCCGGACATCGATACAGCTAATGCCGATCTGGATGGCGACAGAAATCTGCTTGAGCGCCTTACACTTTGGACGCAGCGATGGGGACCGTGGAGCATGGTCGACGGCTCTGATGCTATGTTGCTGGACGTGACAGGCGCAAGCCATCTTCGGGGTGGTGCCAAAGCATTGCTGCGGGACATAGGGCAAAGCTGCGAGCGGCGCGGGTATAGGGCACGGCCAGCTATGGCAGCTACGGCTGGCGCAGCTTGGGCGTTATCCCATTACGGCGAACATTATTCCATCGCTGATAATGATAATCCGCTGCGGTCTTTGGCCAGCTTGCCAGTATCTGCTTTGCGGCTGGACAACTCCATTATTACACTCCTCAAACGACTTGGTTTGAAGCGTATTGGCGACATCGGGCGGGTGCCGCGCAAAGACTTGGCCAGACGGTTCAGAAACCACCGCAATCCGCAGACCAACCCACTTATTCGGCTAGATCAGCTTTTGGGTAAAGTCCCAGAACCAATGGTTCCGCTGCATCGCCAAGACCCGCCACGAGTTACTAGGCGACTGATAGAGCCGATCTTGCACCGCAGCTTGCTGGATCAGATCATACATGATCTTGCGAATGATCTGGCCACAGAATTGGAAGCGAAACGGCTGGGCACAAGGCGGCTCGAAATGCGCGCTTTTAAAGTTGATGGTGATGTTGCTGTACGCCACCTAGAAATGGTGGAAGGCACACGTGATCCAGCACATATTTGCCGCCTGTTTGCATCCAAACTAGAGGATATTGATGCCGGGTTTGGTATCGATCAGGTCGATTTAATATCAATATGGTCAGTCCCTTCCGGCTTACAACAAGCCGACATTGGCGATGAGAAGCAAACAATCGGCACCAGCTTGCCGCAGATGCTGGACCGGCTTTGCGCCCGGCTTGGGCAGGATGCTGTTCAAGTGCCTGTGCCGAGGGGTAGCCACATACCGGAACGGTCATTCGGGTTTGTGCAGCCGGATGATTCGATCCGCTCTGAACAAGGCGAATTGCAATTCTTTTTGCGGCCCATAAAGCTGCTCGAAAATGCCGAACGCATTGCTGTTGTCTATGCAACGCCGGAGGGTGTTCCTCGCAAGTTTCGCTGGCGCGGAGAGCTTCGCACTATCACCTTGAGCGAAGGACCGGAGCGGATAGCGCCCGAATGGTGGAAAGAGCATTCGCGTGTCCGGTTGCGTGATTACTACCGTATCGAGGACGAAACGGGCAGGCGCTATTGGATATACCGTGATGGAGTAACAGGCGATGGACGCGGAGCCGCTCCAGACTGGTATTTGCAAGGCATGTTCGCCTGATGCCGGACGCACCGCTGACACCGGACAAACGGACCCTGAAGCGTATAGGCGGGGACTTTACTGCTAATTCTGTAGCGCCTTATGTCGAGCTGGGCCTGACAAGTTGTTTTTCGTTTCTTCGCGGCGCGTCTGATGCTGTTGATCTCGTGGTGCAAGCTCAAGCATTTGGCTATGATGCCATTGGCATTGCAGACCGCAACACACTGGCTGGGGTGGTCCGGCTTCATACCGAAGCAAAAGAAGCCATGTTGCGGTCAGTTATTGGCGCGCGACTGGACTTAACCGATGGCCTGTCATTCCTTGCTTATCCAAAAACGCGCGCAGCGTATGGCCGTCTCAGCCGGTTGCTATCAGCGGGGAAAATGCAAACTCTCGATAAGCAATGGCAAAAGAAGGGTGACTGCCATCTAACCCTCGCGATGCTTGCCGAAGCACAGGATGGCATCCAGCTAATTGCCATTCCGCCTAATGATCTTGACCGAACCGACTACCCTGCAATACTTTTCGGAAAACACGGCGGCGCTTCGCATCTGAAACTGGTATCATCCAGTGACAGGCTAAATTTTGAGCAAGCCCTGCCGTTAATAGCCAACTCATTACCCAGCCTAGCTTACGTTGCTGTCAGCTATCTCTATCGCGGTGATGACGTATCGCGGATCAACCGGCTCGATAGAATCGCCCGCTCTGCCAAGTTGGGAATTTTGGCCACAAATGACGTTCGCTACCATGCGCCGGATCGCCGCCCGCTGCATGATGTAATGACCTGCATACGCAACAAAACGACACTCGCAAATGCAGCACAATTCCTGAAAGCCAATGGCGAGCGCTATCTTAAATCGCCAGCCGATATGATGCGTCTATTTGTCGAATGGCCCCACGCAATCACTGCCACGCGAGAGGTTGCTGATGCCTGCACCTTTTCTCTTGATGAACTACGCTACGAATATCCGGAAGAGATTGTGCCAGAAGGCAAAACAGCCCAGCGGCAACTTGCTGACCTGAGTTGGGAAGGAGGCACTGAACGTTATCCCGATGGCATGCCTGAAAAGGTTCGCGACACTGTGAACCGCGAATTGGCTTTGATAGAAAAGCTCGATCTTGCGCGCTATTTCCTGACTATAAAAGACATCATCGATTTTGCGAGAGGTCAGGAACCTCCCATCTTATGCCAAGGGCGCGGATCTGCAGCGAATAGCGCGGTTTGTTATTGCTTGGGCATCACTTCGGTGGATCCGGCACAGCACGCTCTGCTGTTCGACAGATTTATCTCGGAAGAGCGTAAAGAACCGCCCGACATTGATGTCGACTTCGAGCACGAAAGGCGCGAGGAGGTCATTCAATACATCTACAATCGCTATGGACGCAGCCGCGCTGGTCTGTGCGCCACCGTAATTCATTATCGCCCGCGCATGGCCATTCGTGAAGTCGGCAAAGCGATGGGCCTTTCCGAGGACGTAACCAGCGCGCTCGCCAAAACTGTCTGGGGCAGTCACGGACGCGAGATCAGCGAGAAGAATGTTACTGAAACAGGCCTGCAATTAAGCGATCCATATTTGCGCCGCGTACTCGCAATCACGGATCAGATGATCGGAATGCCGCGGCATCTTTCGCAACATGTGGGCGGGTTTATTTTGACCCAGGGTGAGCTGACGGAAACCGTACCTATCGGTAACGGAGCTATGCCAGAGCGCAGCTTCATCGAATGGGACAAGGACGATATTGACGCACTAGGCATACTGAAAATTGACGTGTTGGCATTGGGGATGCTGACGTGCATCCGCAAATGCCTCGATCTTTTGCACGACCATCATGGCCGCGATTTGACCTTGGCAACCGTCCCGCGAGAGGATGCAAAGACATACGCAATGCTCCGCAAAGGCGACAGTCTTGGCGTGTTTCAAGTTGAGAGCCGTGCCCAGATGAATATGCTGCCAAGGCTGAAACCGCGCGAGTTTTACGATCTTGTCATTCAAGTGGCTATTGTGCGCCCCGGCCCCATCCAGGGCGATATGGTGCATCCCTATTTGAAGCGGCGACGCGGGGAAGAACCTGTGCAAATTCCGCGCCCCGCGCCGGAGCATGGCCCGCCAGATGAATTGTCATCTATCCTTCAGCGCACTCTTGGCGTGCCTATTTTTCAAGAGCAAGCAATGAAGATCGCGCTCGATGCAGCCAAATTTTCACCCCTCGAAGCGAACCGTCTGCGCAAAGCAATGGCTACGTTTCGCTCGCGTGGAATGGTTGACGCTCTGCAAGATATGATGGTCGGACGTATGATCGAGCGCGGATATGACCCTGACTTTTCCGAACGCTGTTTCAACCAGATCAAAGGCTTTGGCGAATATGGCTTCCCCGAAAGCCACGCCGCGAGTTTCGCGCATCTGGTCTATGTGTCGAGTTGGCTGAAATGCCACTATCCAGCTGCTTTTTGTGCAGCGCTTTTAAACTCTCAGCCGATGGGGTTTTATGCTCCTGCACAAATTGTGCGTGATGCCAGCGAGCACGGAGTAACCATCCGTGCTGTTGATGTGAATCACAGCGGTTGGAACAATACCCTCGAAGACAAGGGCTTCAGTGTTCGCTTGGGATTACGGCAAATAGATGGCTTCGCAGAGGCCGCCGCCGCGCGGCTGCTCGCGGCGCGGGAATGTGGTGGGAACTACGAAGATGTAGCCTCGCTGAGGCATCGCGCAAAACTCTCACCAACATTGATCCAAAAGCTGGCGGAAGCTGATGCCTTTCGTTCGATTGGCTTGGATCGCAGGCAGGCGCTGTGGGATACCAGAGGCGTAAAAGGATTACCGGACTTGCCACTATTCGCTGCTGCTAAAGCACAGGATGAGGGAGCCGAGGCAAATGCCTTCACGCTTCCAGATATGCCGCTTAGCGAGCATGTTGTGGCAGATTATCAGACCATGCGTCTATCGCTGAAAGCGCATCCGATGGCCTTTCTGCGTTCCGATCTGGCAGAGCGCGGCTTTGTCCCGGCCGCCAACCTACGCCACTGTAAAAACGGTTCGGCAATCAGTGTTGCTGGGATAGTGCTGATACGTCAGCGCCCTGGCAGCGCGAAAGGCGTGTGCTTTATCACTCTCGAAGACGAGAGCGGCGTAATCAATTTGGTGATCTGGCCGGATATGATGGAGAAATATCGCCAAACCGTGATGGCATCCCGTCTAATGGAAGTGCGCGGGCGCATCGAGTTTGATGACGAAGTGACGCACGTTATAGCTACCAGCCTTGCAGATGCGAGCCACAGACTAGCTGAATTATCAGAGGATAGCTTCTCGCCATCACTCGCAAGAGCGGACCATATAAACAGCCCGCTACCAGCAAGGTTGGCGGCCGGACAAGACTCTCTTCCAGCTATCCAAAACGGCCATCCGCGCGATGCAAGGATAATACCGAAATCTAGAGATTTTCATTGATCGCCTCATAAACTTTAGCGCGCAGCGAAATACCAACTCCATGCCGGATAGTGGGCGGGCTACCAACCGCCAGAGAATGAAAATCGCGGCTTAACTGAATGTCTGGAACAGGCGGCGACATGCCTTTACGTCCGCTAAGGCAGGTAGCTTTTCATATCCGCGTTACTAAACGGAGCTGATGGTGCATTTCTGGGCTGCTGCCGGCGGACCCAATCCCGCGTGAAGCCGTTAAGCTATGAAAGGGAATGACAATGGCTTTGAATATCAATGGCAATTCGTTCGATCTGCCGAACGACCCGCGCACCAGTCTGCTGGATTTTATTCGCCGGGAAGCAGGCCTGACAGGGAGTAAAAAGGGCTGCGACCACGGCCAGTGCGGTGCTTGCACTGTCATCGTTAATGGCGAACGGATAAACAGCTGTCTGACGCTCGCCGTCATGCATGATGGATGCAGCGTAACAACGATTGAGGGGCTGGGTACGCTGGCTGAGCCCTCTGCATTGCAGAAGGCATTTGTCGATCATGACGGGTATCAATGCGGCTATTGCACTCCAGGTCAGATCTGTTCCGCGACAGCCATGCTTGACGAGATAAAGGCGGGTATGCCGAGCGATGCGACAGACGATATCACCGCGGCGCCCACGCTGACGGACGAGGAAATACGCGAGCGAATGAGTGGCAACCTGTGCCGCTGCGGAGCCTATCCCAACATTGTTGCAGCCATTCGCGAAGTTGCAGGAGAGGCAACGTGAAGCCATTCGACTATATCCGCGCAGACGGGCTTGACCTTGCCGCTCAACAACTATCGCATAATGGCGCAATGGCGATTGCGGGTGGGACCAATCTGATCGATTTGATGAAACTGCAGGTCGAAACTCCGGCCGCCTTGATCGACTTAAACCCGCTTCCCATGAACCAGATTGCCAATGAAGGGGATGGACTGCGGATTGGAGCACTTGCCAGTAATACGGCGATAGCCAACCATGCGAAGGTGCGCGCGGATTATCCGGTGCTGGCCAAGGCCATTCTCGCCGGTGCAACACAGCAATTGCGCAACAAGGCAACTATGGCTGGCAATTTGTGCCAGCGAACGCGCTGCTATTATTTTACCAATATCGACCAGCCCTGCAACAAACGCGAGCCCGGTTCGGGCTGCGGCGCCATAGAGGGAATCGCAAAGCTGCACGGGGTGCTTGGCACAAGCAACCAGTGTATCGCCACGTATCCCGGCGATATGGCGGTAGCGCTCTATGCGCTGGATGCGCAGATCGAGATTAGCGGCAATGACGGCGCAGCGCGCACCATGCCGCTACGAGAGTTTCACAGGTTGCCGGGCGAAACGCCGCATATAGATAATAATCTAGATGCCGGAGACATTATTACCGGTGTTACCTTGCCGGCTCCTGTTGGCGGCACGCAGGCTTACCGCAAGGTTCGCGAGCGGTCGTCCTATGCATTTGCATTATGCTCAGTCGCCGCAGTTATAGCTATGGCCGATGGCAGGTTCACCCGCGCCGATCTGGCCTTTGGCGCACTCGCACATAAGCCGTGGTATGATCATCGCGTAGGCGAAATGCTGATTGGCGAAAAGCCATCGCTTGCATTGTTCGATAAGGCGGCGGATCTGTTGCTGGAAGATGCTCGCGGTTTCGGCGCAAACGATTTCAAAATACCGCTTGCCCGGCGAACGCTTGCTGCGACGCTGTGCGAAGCGACAGGAGTAGAGGCATGAGCGCCCATCTGATTCAAGATGAACCCGACACGCGCAACGTGCTCGATCGAACTACGCAGGGCATTATCGGCAAGCCTCTATCCCGCCCTGACGGGCTGCTGAAAGTAACCGGCACGGCGACCTATGCTTCTGAGTATGATATAGAAGGTTGCCTCGAGGGTGTGCTGGTAACAGCACCTTTCGCGAAAGGTGAAGTCACTTCGATCGATGATTCTTCTGTTACCGGCATGCCGGGTGTCGTAGCGGTTTTGAACGATAAGCGCATGACCCCACGCGCGATTCAGGGCACTGCGGGCGAAGCACCCCATACAGGTTTGTGCAAGGTCGATTATTGGGGCCAACCTATCGCGCTGGTTGTAGCGGAGACATTCGAACAGGCGCGCGATGCAGCAAAGCATCTGGAGATAGAGTTCAACAGCGAAGATGCGATATTTGATCCTGCCGCTTGCACTCCGGAACCCGATGATGACCCGACCAGGCAAGGCGATCTTGGTAAGGCCATGTCCGACGCAGAGCATTCAGTCGATCTCAAATTCACGACCGAAAGCCATGCCAGTGCTGCGATGGAGCCACACGCTGCTATTGCCCAATGGGATGGCGATACCCTGACAGTTCATGCATCGCTGCAAATGCTCAACTACAATATCAGCGAGCTTGCCGATGCGATGAAGCTGGACGAAAGCAAGGTCAGGCTGGTGGCGCGTTATGTCGGTGGCGGATTTGGCTCGAAACTTGGTGTTAGTCAGGACATCGTCGCAGCGTCGGTTGCGACCATGCAGCTTGGCCGCCCTGTTCGAGTTGTAATGAGCCGCCAGCAGGTGTTCCAGAACGTCATGCGGCGCTCTGAGACAAGCCAGCGGCTGCGGCTAGCGGTCGACCATCATGGCAAGCTCACTGCTTTTGGACACGAAGCTCTGGTTTCCAACCTTCCCGAAGAAGATTTCGCCGAACCTGTACTCCAATCGAGCCACTTCCTGTATGCAGGTAAGAACCGGCTGCTGCAAAGCGAGACCGCGCGTATTCATCGTATGACGGCAGGATCGGTCCGCGCTCCAGGTGAGGCGGTCGGCATGCCCGTATTGGAAGCCGCTATGGGTGAGCTAGCTGAAAAGGCAGGCATTGATCCTGTTCAATTGCGGCTGGATAACATCCCAACCAAGCATCCAGCTACCGGCAAGCCTTTTGGCTCGCACAAACTGGCCGAATGCCTCCAGCGCGGCGCCGAAGCATTTGGCTGGGACGGGTCCGATCGTACGCCTCGCCAGAGACGGGAAGGGGAATGGTGGATTGGCACAGGCATGGCTAGTGCAGCTCGTGTCCATAATGTCGGAGAAGCAAAGGCCCGAGTGACCTTGCACGACGATGGCACGGCCAAAGTCGAAACTGACATGACCGATATTGGTACCGGCACTTATACCATTCTTGGCCAGATTGCAGGTGAAATGCTGGGATTGTCGCAGTCGGATGTGCTGACAGAGTTGGGTGACACACGCTTCCCGCGGGGACCGGGTTCCGGTGGCAGCTGGGGTGCGGCTTCGGCGGGATCCGCAGTGTTCGTAGCGTGCGAGGCCTTGCGCGAAGAAATCGCGCAAAAGATTGGTCAACCGGTCGATGCTTTGACCTTCAAGGATGGCTTGGTATCGTGGGATGACGGCTCTGTTATTCTCGCTGATATTGCGAATGGAGAGAACTTTACCAAAGAAGGCCATTTCGAGCCGGGAGATATTGCCGAGGATTACACTGCATCGGGCTTCGGAGCGTTCTTCGCAGAAGTCGCCGTTAATCGCTGGACCGGCGAAACGCGTGTGCGGCGAATGACCGGTGCGTTCGGCTTCGGGCGTGTACTCAATGCAAAAACGGCGCGCTCCCAATGCCTTGGTGGTATGGTCTGGTGCATTGGTAGCGCTCTAACGGAAAGCTTGATGTTCGATCCGACGGACGGCCATCTGGTTAATCCGGACCTTGCAGAATACCACGTTCCGGTTAATCGCGATGTGCCCGATCTCGATGTTCTGTTGGTTGAGGAACGCGATGCGGTCGCCAGCCCTATCCAAGCAAAGGGTATTGGCGAGCTGGGCATGTGCGGCGGCGCGGGTGCGATTGCGAATGCAATCTACAATGCGTGCGGTGCGCGGCTTTATGTATTCCCCATGACTCCGGACAAAGTACTAGCGGCGATGCCAGTTGATTAACGATCCTGCTGCCCTGACAGCAGTGCCTGGTTGCATCGATGCCGATCATGCTGCGTTGGCGGCTGCGTGTAAGTCGGGAGTTGCTCTGTGCACGATTATCAGAATCGAAGGTAGTTTCTCCCGCCGCGTGGGTGCGCAGCTAGCGATCCATCCCGACGGCTCCGTGACCGGAAGTCTCGCTGATGGTTGCCTTGAGCGGCAGCTGGTTAGCGACGCGCGAACAGCGAATGTAGCGGTCATAAAGCGATATGGCAGTGGCTCGCCGGTGATCGACTTTCGTCTGCCTTGTGGGGGTGGACTTAACATTCTGGTTGATCCTGCGCCTGATCGAGAGGCGTGCCGCAATGCTGTGGCGCGCCTCAAAAAACGCCAAGCGGCTTCGCTAATAATTCCTGCGAATGACGACCTGACCAAGCGGCATTATATTCCAGCTCTAAAAATTGCAGCCTTCGGCGAAGGTCCGGAACTGGCGGTAATTGAACAGCTTGCGAAGGCAGCACAGGTATCTTTCGATAGCGACCCAGCAATGTCCGGCTTAGCTGCACTCGATACATGGACCGCGGTAGTGCTGCTTTTTCATGACCATGAGCGCGAACGTGATATTCTCGCTCGGGCCGTCCGGAGCGATGCATTTTATATCGGAGCGCAAGGTGGCGAAACTGCCCGTAATGCAAGAATATTACAGTTGATCTCTGACGGGATACCGGAGGAACAGTTAGCGCGCATTCGCGGGCCTATTGGCAGTGTCCCGGCTTGCCGGACACCGGTCACGCTCGCGCTGTCCATCCTTAGCGAAGTGGCCGGCCAGTATGAACAGCTCGTGCCTCATCGCTGAACAAGGCCAACCTTGCCGCAATACTGCGATTGCTATCCTCGCATCTGGGCAAAGCAGCCGGTTCGGCGGCAGCAAGTTGGATGCCGAACTGAAAGGGAGGCCGCTCGGCGATTGGGTTATACGCAGCGCAGAGCAGGCTGGCTTTACACGGCAGATGATTGTCGTAGGGCCAACTGCGCCTTGCTTCGTGGATGGCCTCACTGCTTGGGAGATAGTCACAAACACGAACGCCGCCGATGGTATGGGGACTTCCATCGCCGCCGCAGCCAAGGCTGTATCCGGCAGCTCGCGGTTAGTCATAGCGTTGGCCGATATGCCTCTTATTTCGGCACGCCATTTGCGCGAGCTGCGCGCCACGGATGCAATAACCTTTACCAGCTATCCCGACGGCAAGCCGGGCGCACCGGCCGCCTTTCCACCGCGCTGCTTTGAGCGGCTCGGAACGCTATCGGGGGACCATGGAGCGGCTTCGATCGGGTGGGAGGAGGCTACCGAACGCCTTTTGCCGCCTGCTGACAGCAAGCTGGACGATGTCGATACCCTGGCAAGCCTTGCGCATCTTCGTGCAACAATCCAATTAGAATAGTCTGGTCGCTATAAAAGATTGTGCCGATGTCGATGGGCTTACGTTTGGTCCTTACGCGTTGTTTGATGATGCCTGCGGCCTTGCCGAATTAGGCATCGGCAAGCGTCAAATTTTTCAGGCTCTCGTGGTAATAATGTTTAACGAACACTTCGATCTGCTGCTCGAGATCATCCTGCCTTGGATTTACGCCTGGAAAAGCTCCGCTCGAGTATGGGTTATGGCATTCGCCTTGATGTAATCGGCTAGCTTGTCGGCGACGCAGCTCGAAACGCTATTCGGCGGCAGCCGGGACTTGTGATGGGCACGGGCCTGATCGCAACCTGAAGCTGGCAGGCCATATCCAGCGTGTCGGTGACATCTTCGGCCCGCATCGTGGACCTGAGGTTGAGCTTTGCCCGTCTGCGATTCCTAGCTGATGACGTAGCGCGAGTAATCATCGAGCACCGCAAACAGATACACCCATCGCCATCTGATGATCTTGAAGTAAGTAATATCAGCCTGCCACATCTCGTTCACGCGCGCGGTCTGTTTCCGGCCAATATCGGCTATCTAGCGGGGACACCCTTTAAAATTCGGCCGAGACGCCCAGAGCAAAGGTTCGGCCGACCTGATACGAATTGATTTCGATCCGATTGGTACCATCGGATTGAAATTCGAAATTGTCGCGCCCGGTCAGATTGCGGGCCTCAATGCTGAACTCGACTGGCTGGCCGAAAAGGTCGACCTCGCTGCGGCCGACCAGATCGATAGTCAGACCCGGATCTTCCACGATATCCGGCAAGCCGCCCGATCCGCGGCTGGTCACCCGTTCATTAGCATAGGACAGCAGCAGGGTCAGCTGCTGCAGCTTGTCGGTGTCTTCGATCCCGAACTGGAAATTGACCAGATGATCGGACTGCCCGGTCAACGGATTGCCATCTACGAAAAATCCTGCAGCCGGACGGGGAACTCCGCCCACACCGGGTGTGAAGGTTTGGGTCGTGTCGTCCGGATCTACTTTTAATTTGGACTGGGTGTAAGTGTAATTGGCAATCACGACCAACTGCTTGGTGTCGAACCAACCGCCCAGATCATACAGATCCTTGTTCCACTGGGTTTCCAGTTCCACCCCCCAGAGCGTGGCTGAAGGAGCATTGGCGAACTGCGTGATCTGGCTGTTGTCGGTGAAGCTGGAGAACGGCTCGATCGGGTTCGTGATGTCTTTGTAAAAGCCTGCGAGCGAGGCGCGGCTGCCGGAACCGAAATAATATTCCGCCCGGGCTTCTGCATTGATCAGTGTGCTGTCCTGCAAGGCAGGGTTACCAACGAATTGCCGGTTCGATTCAGGATCGGTGAAAGGCTGGAATATCAGCTCTCGGAATTGCGGACGGGCAATCGTTTTCGACGCGCTTGCGCGCACCTGAAGGCCATTGTCGAATTCATAAGTAATCGTGCCGGCGGGCAAAAAATAATCATTCGCGATGTTTGTCACAGCATCCAGATTTGCCTGATTGGCAAAAACTTGCACCGGCGAAACCGTCTGGATCGCATCCTCGTAACGCACGCCAAAATCAATCGTCAGTCCGTCGAGCGGAGTCACGATGGCTTTGCCGTATCCCGCATTGATTTCCAGGTCGGCCTGAAAAACCGGGAACGTCTGGGTGGTCTCGAACAGGCGGACATCGAAAGCTTCGATAATCGCATCGCCCAACAACAAATCGGGCCGCAGCAGGCCGACACCGGTAGGAAAACTTGAATCGGAGTCGAAAATAAACTCCCGCCGGCTGCTGCGCCGATCCGTGTCGGTATAGGCATAACCAAAGGTCAACCGGAGCGCATCGACCACTGGATAGGTCACGTCGATCCCGCCGTAATACAGCTTTTCTGTAAGGTCGGAAAACGCAACGCTGGCCAGATCGCCACGAATGCGGTTCAGTGGATTGACGAATTGTTCGCCGAACGGATCGTTCGCATTGTTCGTTCGGACATATTCGAAAGCATATTCATACGGCGCTTCGCGGTCGGTTTGTGCATAGCCGGCGCGGACATCCACGTCGAGCTGACCGAATTCCATCTCTCCGACGAACTGGCTGTCGATCAGTTGGCGTTCAAACCAGCCAGTGCGCTGCTGCACTTCGCTGTCGCCATTTTCCAGATCTTCGCCGGTAGCCAACACAGATTGCTTCAGGGAATCGCGGATGAACACATTTGTGAGGCGAAACTTGTGTTCCCCTGTTTCTAGCCCGAAACCGAGAAGGCCGTTGAACAACACCCGGTTGTTGGTGATAAAATCGTTGAAGTCAGTACGCAGATCCAGATCGAGGCTTGCCGGGGTCTGCGATGTCACTTGCCGTGTACGCAACGAATTGCTGAGATTGGCCGTCGCGATTATACCGAGTTCTGTGTCGCCGCCGAGGAAAACACTGGTCCCCGCCGAAATCCCGCCAGAGAAATTGGGCCGGGCTTTCACACTTTGCAGAACGATCAGATTGGGTGAAATCAGGTCTTTTGAGATCACCTGCTGCTCTGCTGCGCTGAGGTCGGATAATTGCTGGTCCCCGGCAATGAAATCGACCAGCGCAGCGGGCGTATCCCGTCGGCCATCGTCAAAGCCGAACCAGTCGAAATCCGAACCGTAATGCTGAACGCTGGGGGAGAACGTAGTGACACTGTCCATGCTGGTACCGGCGCTGATCTTCACGAACGTTTCTTCGGGAATAGCCCGCGTCGTGAGATTGATGACGCCCCCACCGAACTCTCCAGGGAAGTTGGCAGAATACGTTTTCTGTACCAAGCTGGAGGCAATGATGTTGGTGGGAAAGATATCCAGCGGGACAACGCGGCTGAGCGGCTGGGGAGATGGCAGCGGCAGCCCATTGAGCAGGGCGAGCGAATAACGATCACCCAGACCGCGCACGAACACCTTGCCATCACCATTGTCCGACAAACCGGTGACACGGCTCAGCGCGCCTGCAATGTCGCCCTCGCCGGTCCGCGCGATATCTTCGGCTGACAAGACTGAAACCACCTGGCTGGAGCTGCGCGAAACATCGCGCGGGCCGCGCCGCCCGGTTACCACAATAACACCGCCGCCCGGGATCGACACATCCGGTTCTTCAGCCTCTGCTTCAGTGCGCGCATTGGTTGCCGGGTCCGGCTCTGCAGCCGCGTTTTGTGCGTGCGCCGCTATGGGCATGGCCAGAGCAGTGGACAGCAAGAGCGCAGCCGCTGCTCGCCGACCATTTGCCATATGCTTGGCAGTCTTCATGGTGAGAAAATCCCTTATCGCCGTCGGACACTAATCTGAGAAAAAGCAGGTCCGGGCGGCGGCGGGCACAATCACCACGCAGCCACCCAGGCCTCGGCCAGTTCAGATTGGCAGGCTTTCGCACGCACCACTGTTGGCGGAACCCAGCGTGATGGTTGCCGAATTACAGGTCCAGCCTTCGGCCCAGTTGGATGCCTGATCCGACACCGCACCGATATAGCTGCGCGTGGCGAAGAAGGTCGAAAGGGCGGTAGGATCAAACGCCGCAACGCCGCTTTCATTTGTGCCGTTAATGAACGGCGCGCCGCCGAGCGTCATGAGAGTATTGATGAAACCGGCATCGGTGTTGGAGCCGGCATCGAATGCCGACTGAGCCTGCGCTGCGGTCACGCCGTCGCTGCCATCACGGAAATCTGTTGCGCAGTCCATCACGACAGAATCGAAGGTCGGCGGTCCATTTTCGTCCGCTTGCGTTCCGGCAGCGCCAAGCGTGCCGGGCAAGTCGATGCGAATGCAGGGCGTGTTGCCGGTCTGGTCGACGATAACCGTGTTTGCGATGCTGAAATCAGCCTCTCCTCGAAGGCGCAGGACCTGATCCTGCTCAACGCCATTGGCGAGGAACGTGGCGTTGACGATGTTGGTCTGCTGGCGGGGTGTATCGTCAGATACCGAGTTGTTCGAATCGCCTTCCAGAATGGTGTCGCCCGCCCCTGAGCGCTGCACAGCGATCACTTCGAAAAGGTTCGCCTGCACACCGGTGTCAGTGTCGATCGAATCGTCTTCCGCACCCACCACGACGAGACGATTTACATTAACATTGCCGCCAAAGAATTCGACCCCGTCATCCGAACTGTTGTAGCTCATGATGTGATCAAAAACTGTGCCGCTGCCGACACCGCCGGTGGTCAGGGACTGCAGCTCATCACCGTTAGACAGGATAAAGCCGGAATATCGGATCTGGACGTAGCTCATCCGGCCCGAACTATCGTCCGCTGTCGCGCCGCCATAGCGCGGAGGCGTGGTTGCCCCCTCGACAAGGCGCTCGCAATTGATCGTACCGGGCGTGGCACCGGAAGCTTCACAATCGGTAACGGGGGCGCGGCCATTCAGGATGACACCGCCCCACTGGCCGCTCGAATTGGCATCGTTGAGGCCCAGCACATTGTCCTGGCTGGTAAAAATGATCGGGCTGCTGGCCGTGCCTACGGCGCTGATTTGATTGCCACGGTTTACATTGAGATAGCTGGAGCCGGAAGCGTAGATTATCACTCCGGGCTGGATCGTCAGGGTTACATCGGTGTCGCTCGCACCATCGGATGCATCGGGCGTAGGTCCGCCGTCAGCGCCGACATCCACCTGGCCGTCTATCCGGTAAAGCAGGCCGTCGATCTGGCGCAATGTGCTCGAAGCAGTGAACTGGCTGGGCAGGGTGCAAACACGGTACTCACCGGTCGGGCCGGTAATTGTGCCGCTGTCGACCAACCCCTGGGGATCGGATATTGTCGGGCATCCCGCTGCCGGGGTCACCGTTCCGGCGGTCGGCGGCGGAGTTGGTGTTGGCGATGGAGCCGGCGCAGGGTTGTTGATGGTCACGTTACCGCCGGTGCCGGGCGAAACGATTTCGTCGCCGCCGCAACCCGCAAGAGCCAGTGTACTGCAGGAAATTGCAAGTATTTTCATGGACGTGTTCACGTGGATAAACCCCTCGATATCCGAAATTAGACGATGTGCGAAACCGTTATCGCGAATCGCCGTCTAGGGGCCTTTTGTGACGGTTTTTGTCCAAGCGTTTCGGTTTTGTGACGATAGACCGAAATTGATTTGTGAAGCATTTGTTACGTTTTTATTGCGAGGATGTTACAATGGTGCCAGTGTAGCTTCAGGTAGAGAGGAATTGTCTATGATAGCTTCCCTGTTCGCGCTTTCGCTTGCCGCCACGAGCACAATAGGGCCGGTTGCGACCGACGTCCCTGTGGCTAGCAAGCAGGCACACGAAGCCGACCCCGCCATTTTAATCAATCGCGCCTTCACTCACGCCCGGAACGGCCGCGATGACAAGGCGCGCGCCTTGTTCGAAACCGTTCGCCAGATGAAGGTCGATTACACGCTTGAAACGAAGGACGGACGCTGGGTCTATCCAGCGGATCTTGCGCGGCAAGGTCTACGCCAGCTGAATCGCGGCGAATTGCGCACACAGACATTCGCATCACGGCGATAAATGCCCGCCAGTTGTTTGCCGGGCGTCCTGCACGGCAACTTGCGGCTTGCTAATCAAATGGTTGCTAGCCTGACTGCGGTGTGCGAGTAGATATCTACACCTCCAGCCTCTGACCGCAATCTCGGTTGGAAGGCCTGCTTTGTCACTTTCTTGTCATCTAAGGTGGCGATGGGGGTGGGGACGGAGGGCCAAATGATTCTACCGATGGGGAAGCGCGCCGCCATGATGGCCGTGCTGCTTTCTTTTGCTGCACCAGCTAGTGCAGACGTAATAGAGATTGGTGAAGATGGCGCGCGCTGGGTTGCTGGCGGCGTTCCTCTCGCCACGCCATCCGTAACTCTGCTGGCGGCCCCGGATGATGAAACCGGAATCGGAATTCCTTCTCATGCTACATCGGACCAAAGCCTTCACGCACTGATGGTGCCGGAAATCTACGCTGTGAAAGTGGCCGAGCTGTCGCAGCGGTTTGACCTGAGTCCCAGTCTGATCGAAGCACTGGTCTGGCAGGAAAGCCGCTGGCGGGCGGCGGCCATATCGCCGGTAGGTGCGCAGGGTCTGGCCCAGCTTATGCCCGGCACAGCGCGCGATTTGGGTGTGGACCCGCGCGATCCGTTCCAGAATCTGGAAGGCGGCGCACGTTATCTGCGTGAACAGCTAGACCGGTTCGACGGAGACATAGAGAGGGCGCTGGCAGCGTATAATGCCGGGCCTGGCCGGGTAATCCGCGCAGGCGGCGTGCCGCGTATCCGGGAAACACAGCATTATGTGGCTGCCATCATGGGCCGCCTTTCCAACCATTCCAGACAGGACAACTAGAATATGCGTTCTCTTTCCCGCATGACTTTTCAGGCTATTGGAACCGCTGCGCTCGCTTTACCTTCAGCCGCGATGGCGCAGGTACAGGGAGCCGACCCGGCAGGTTCGGGCCCAATTGTCGATGCCCTGACTTGGCTTCAGGGCACATTGCTGGGCAATGTCGCTACCGCCGTAGCCGTGATGGCTGTGGCGGCTGTCGGGTTCATGATGCTGACTGGGCGGCTCAACTGGCGGTTTGGCGCAACAGTCATCATCGGCACCTTCATCCTGTTCGGTGCGGCATCGATTGTCGCAGGGATACAGGGCGTATCGGGCTGATAGTTTATGGACCAGTTGATCCGCCACCCGGTGCACCGCGCCCTAACCCGCCCCCAGATGTTTGCCGGCGTGACCTACAATTATTTTATCATTAACGCTGCGGTCACGACCGAAGTGTTTTTGATTACCGGCAGTTGGCTGGCCCTGCCTGCCGCAGCCATCATGCATGGCATCGGCTATTTCGCCTGTCTGCGTGAGCCGCGCGTGTTCGATCTGTGGATCACGAAAGTCAGTAAGTGCCCGCGAGTGAAGAATTTTAAACGCTGGGGCTGCAACAGCTACGCCGCCTGATACGCAATAGCGCACCATCGGAGTGTCGAAAACGTAATGAGCAAATGGATCGGAGCCGCCGCCTGGAGCGACAAGGAAGCCCGCGCAGGCAACCGGTTGCCCTATGCCCGACTGGTAGACGAGCACACCATGCTGCTACGCGACGGCTCGCTGATGATGGCAATTCAGGTTCCCGGGCTGCTGTTCGAAACAGAAGATACGGACGCATTGAACGCTCACGCGGCGACACGCGAAGTCATGCTGCGTTCCACCCTCGATTCGCGTTTCGTAATGGTCCACCATGTAATCCGCCGCCGGGTAGAAGTGGATCTGGACGCACAGTTCCATGATCCGCTCAGCCGCCATATCGATACGCGATGGAAAGAGCGGCTGGGCTCTGGCTCTCTTTTTATCAACGATCAATTCGTGACTCTCATCCGGCGCCCCGCGCGCGGCAAAGCCGGTTTCGCCGAAAAACTGTCTAAAATGTGGCGGCGAAAGGGGCAGAGCGACGTCGAAGCCGACCCGAAAGACCTACGCTCGCTGAAGGCGGCGGCCACCGGGCTGGTGGCATCGTTGCAATCTTACGGAGCCAGTCTGCTGGGCGATTATACCGGTCCCGGCGGCAAGACCAATAACGAGGTTCTGGAACTGCTCTCGGCCCTCTATAATGGCGAGATGCGGCCGGTGCGCAGGCCGTCGGAAGACACCGATATCGGTCATATGCTGCCCTACCGGCGGGCTAGTTTCGGCCTCGATGCGATGGAACAGCGCGGGTCCGGAGAGCCGGATTTTTCTGCCATTCTCAGCCTGAAAGATTATCCCGACGCGACCAGCCCCGGCCTGATCGACGGGTTGCTCCGCCTGCCCTACGAGATGATCGTCACCGACAGCTATGCGCCCACCGAACGGACCACTGCGCGCGAGCGGATGGATCTGGCCCTGCGCCGCTTGCGGAGTGCGGACGAGGAAGCACAGGCCGAGCGCGGCGATATGCTGTCCGCGCGCGATGCTTTGGGTAATGGCGCAGTCGGCTTTGGCGACCATCATCTGTCCGTTCTGGTGCGCGAGAGCACCCTTCCCCGTCTGGACGATGCCAGTGCCGCCTGCGCTGCGGCTTTGGCGGATACCGGCGCCATCGTGGTCCGCGAAGATGTCAATCTGGAGCCTGCATTCTGGGCGCAGTTCCCAGGCAACGAACAATATATCGTGCGCCGGGCGATGATTTCCTCTGCCAACATGGCGAGCTTTGGCAGTCTGCATGGCTTTGCGCTGGGGCAGGCAAGCGGCAATCACTGGGGTGATGCGGTTACTCTGCTGGAAACCACCAGTGCGACACCTTTCTTCTTCAATTTCCATCACGGCGATCTGGGTAATTTTTCTGTTATCGGGCCAAGCGGGTCGGGCAAGACCGTGGTGATGAACTTTCTTGCCGCCCAAGCGCAGAAATTCAAACCGCGTACCATCCTGTTCGACAAGGACCGCGGCGCGGAGCTGTTCGTGCGCGGGATTGGCGGACGTTATGACCGGATCAGTTCCGGCGAACCGACCGGCTTCAACCCACTGGCGTTGCCTGACAATCCGACCAACCGCGCTTTTCTGCGCGAATGGCTGGGCGTACTTCTCGCGGCAGAAGGCCCGGAAGAATTGCAAACCATCGCTCAGGCAGTAGATGCAGCGTACGAAAACGATGCAACATTGCGGCGGCTCAAGAATTTTCGTGAATTGCTGTCGGGCACCCGGCGCCCCGAGCCAGGCGATCTGGCCGACCGGCTGAGCGCTTGGATAGAAGGCGGCGAGTATAACTGGCTATTCGACAATGCCGTCGACAAGCTCGATCTGAATAACAAGACGCTCGGCTTCGACATGACCGCGCTGTTGGAAAACCCCAAGCTGCGTACGCCGACAATGATGTATCTGTTTCACCGGATCGAAGAGCGGCTGGACGGGGATCCAACCATGATCCTGATCGACGAAGGATGGAAGGCGCTGGATGACGAGGTATTCGCCGCACGCATCCGCGACTGGCTGAAGACTCTGCGGAAACGCAACGCCCTGCTTGGATTCGCAACCCAAAGCGCGCGTGATGCCTTGGATAGCCGGATTTCCACAGCGCTGGTCGAGCAGACAGCGACGATGGTGTTCATGCCCAACAGCCGTGCCCGGCCCGAGGATTACTGCGACGGTTTCGGCCTGACGTTGCACGAGTTGGCACTGATCCGCACTCTGCCAGCACACAGCCGGTGCTTTCTGGTCCGCCAGCCCGATGCCAGCGTAGTCGTCAGGCTCGATCTTTCAAACGCGCCCGAGGTTCTGACCGTCCTTTCCGGCCGCGAAAGCAGTGTGCGCCGTCTCGATCATTTACGCAGTGCGATGGGAGATGATCCGGCAGGCTGGTATCCCGAACTGACAGGGCATGAGTGGCCTGCGAACGGCACAGACGAAGCCGATAGTGCCGCAGCTTACGATCAGGCGGCTCAGTGACCGCTCCCGTCCCCTCGACTGGCACGCCAACTCCGGCGGAATGCCAATACGCCGTCAGCGATGCTGCGGGCGGCGTGGCATCCGCCTTGCGAGCGGTCGACTGCGTAGCGGCAGAAACAACTGGCGACGCATTCGGGCGGCTTTTCGCTTCGGGCGGCGCGCTCGTCACTGCGCTGACCATTCTGCTGACGCTATATATTGCGTTCTTCGCAATCAATCTGCTTACCGGACGCTCAAGCCTTGGCGTGCGCTCCCTTACCCCGCGCATGCTAACGCTGGGACTGGTGCTTACCTTTGCGACCAGCTGGGTTGCCTATCAGGCGGTGGTCTGGAACCTCGCCATTGGTGCGCCCGACTGGCTGGCTGGCCTGCTGACCGGCGATAGCGGTAGCGCGACGGCAACCTTCGCCACCAAGGTCGATGTTGTGTTCGCTGCTATCGAGGAGGCGTCGGGCGACAGTGAAAATGTCTCGGCTTTTTCGCCGGAAGGGATGCTGTGGCTGGGAGCAATGCTGTTTATGCTCGGCACGGTGGGCGTGCTGGTGACAGCGCGGATTGCACTGGCGGTGCTGGTTGCGTTGGGCCCGATATTTGTAGTCCTGGCGCTGTTCAATGGCACTCGCGGAATGTTCACCGGATGGTTGAAAGGGGTGGTCATGCTGGCCCTGACCCCGATCTTTGCCGTGCTGGCGGGGAGCGTGATGCTGGAGCTGTCCGTACCCATCCTCAATGCACTAACAGCGATACCCGGCGAGATCGAGGCCCGGTCTGCGATGGCGTTTTTCATGATTGGCGCAGTCCATATCGCATTGATGATTATGGTTCTGAAGGTGGCAGGAACAATGGTATCGGGCTGGCAGGTCTTCGGGCTCGTGCCGGACAGGCAGGAGCGCGGTACCAGCATGGCATCTGCCGCAGCCTCGGCCCAGCCGCAACACGCAAGTGCTCAGACGCGAGAGACACAGGCTGCATCCACTGCACCGCAAAGTGTCGCCGCGCAGCGCACAGCCATTGCCGCCGGCGTTGGCACTGCGGCAAGCCGCGCACCAGCTATTCCGGCCAACGACACGGGCGGGGGATCACAGACAACCCGCGTCACCAACGTGCTTTCCACCACTTCAGGCGAAGGTCAGGTAAAGCCACTTAGCGGAAGTGCCGGGCGCACCGTGGGGCTGGGGACCCGCTTCAAACCTGCACCGCCCCGCAATACGGAGAAACTGAAATGACTCGCGCCTGCCACACTGCCGCGCTCGCCTTTTTCGTAGCGGCAGCTTTCGTTCCGACCTTGGCCACACGCGTGTATGCGCAGGATACGCGTCTTGCAGAGCGGCTGTACGATCCCATGAAAGTCGTGCGGCTGGAAGGCCGTGTGAAAGTGCAGGCAACCATCCGTTTCGGGGAAGACGAGCGGATCGAGAATGTCGCCATCGGTGATGCCAATGCATGGCAGGTCACACCGAACAAGCGGGCAAACCTGCTGTTCGTCAAACCACTCAGCCCCACGGCGCGGACCAATATGACCGTGGTAACCGATCGCCATACCTACCTTTTCGATCTGGTCGCGAGCCCCAAGGCAGAACCGCTCTACCTGCTCGCTTTCACTTATCCCGACGAACCCGAGCAAGAGGAAGAAGAACTGCCTCTGATCGCCGGTGGCCCAAACGCTGTGGAAGTGGCAGCAGCCAGCGATCCCTATGCAGTCGTCGATCCCGCGATTTTAAATTATGCCTGGACCGGCACGGGCGACACCGCCCTGCTGCCATCCGAAACGTATGATGACGGAGAAGCCACCTTCCTGAAATGGCCTGCAGGCGCGAAAGTGCCAGCCATTCTGGTCGAAGATTATGAAGGTACGGAAGGCCCGGTGAATTTTACCGTTCGGGGCAATACGATCGTGGTCGACGGCGTCCCGGCTGCGTTTATTTTCCGCTCTGGAGACGAAACCGCAAAATTGTTCAATCGCGGGCCTGAACGCTCTTCGCCAGACCAAGCAGCCTTAACCCCCAATGCAGCCAACGCCCGATAGACAGGACCGATCATGCGCCTTGCTTCTAAAATGCCTCCGCCGAGCGGCTCCGACCATACGGAAAATGCCGACCCTCGCGAAACGGAGAGCGCCGAGGTCATCGATCTGGCCAGCCGCAATTCCTTTCCCGCCGTCGCCCGCAAACAGGGCCGTTCCGACATAGTGGGCATGGTCGCGGGCATCGCCATCGTCGCCGCTCTGGGCGCGGTTACATTATGGAGCATGAACAGTGCGCGCATGGAACCACCCGCCAGCGTCGGAACGGAACAGGCGGCTGCGCCAGCTGCAATCGCGACGCAGCCTGTGCGGAGCGCCGTGGTCGCCCCGGCCCAGCCGGTCGGCGGAGTGCCCCGCGCAGACCCTGCGCCTCAGCCCATCTTGTCGAATATGCCACGCGGTTCTGTTGTACCAACCCCGCAGGCCAATCCGTATGCCAGCCCGACAATGGTTTTCGACGCCAGCACAGGCCGCGCTGTAGCAGGCGGCCCAGTCGCGGCAATGGCAGATGCTGCTGCCGACGGATCGGCGGGTGGTGTCACCAGTTCAGCGTCCGATTTTGCCAGCCGCATCGGCGGCGTAGGCGGAGGGCCTGCACAAGCGATCGCGATGACCAATCCGGCCACCACTGTGACGCAAGGTACGCTGATACCCGCAGTGCTGGAAACGGCAATCGATACCGATGTGCCGGGCTTCGTGCGCGCCGTAGTCAGTCAGGATGTGCGCAGCTTCGATGGCAAGAACATTCTCGTACCGCGCTCCAGTCGCCTAATCGGGCAATACCAGTCCGGCGTTCAGGGCGGACAGAAGCGTGCCTACGTGGTATGGACGCGCCTCATCCGACCCGACGGGGCCTCGGTCAACATCTCCTCGCCCGCCATCGGCTTCGACGGGACCACCGGCTTGCCGGGTGAGGTGAACTCCAAATTCTTCAAGCGGTTCGGTTCTGCCATGCTGCTCTCGGTCATCGGTGGTCTATCGGCTGTGGGGTCGGGTGGAGCCTCTGTAGTGATCGGCGGGGCCGGCCAGAGCGCCGCCGGTATCGCCGCGCAACAGGACAGCCAGATCGGCCCCACCATCCGTGTGCGGCAAGGCGAACCCATCCGCGTCTTTACTGCCCGCGATCTTGATTTCTCCGGCGTTGCCAACGACCGCTGAGAGGACAGAGCCGGTGACTGCAGAAATCCATCCGATACCGCAGGATACGCCGGGGCAGGATATGCCTGGTTTGGGGCAAGCGCGCAGCGTCTATCTCGATGCGTATCTGGCGCCATTGCGCGAATGGCTGGAGCGCGACACCGTCACTGAAATTTTGGTCAATCGGCCGGGCGAGGTGTGGATCGAGGATGCGGCAAGCCCCGGGATGCAGCGGATTGCCACACCCGATATCACCGATACTCTGGTCCAGCGCCTGGCCGAACAGGTCGCCCGGGTCAGCCATCAAGGCATCAATCGCGAGCACCCTCTGCTGGGCGCTACCCTGCCCGATGGCGCGCGGATCCAGTTTTGCGGGCCGCCTGCCAGCCGCCAGCACTGGGTCATGGCTATCCGCCGCCACCGCAGGCTGGATCTGCCCTTGGACGCCTACGATCATGGCCCGCTAAAGCCTCCGGTAGCGGGCGCAATGCCCGATCCACAGGCAGAGCCGATTGCCTTTCTGCGCGAAGCCATTCGCCAGCGCCGTACCATTCTGATTTCAGGCGGGACCAGCACGGGCAAAACCACTTTCCTAAACGCCATGCTCGGCGAAATCCCGGCCGATCAGCGTGTTGTGCTTGTGGAAGATACTCCGGAACTGCGCTTACCCGGCGACAACGGCGTAGGGCTTGTCGCGGTGAAAGGTGAACTGGGCGAAGCGAAAGTTACGGCCAATGAACTGCTACAGGCTGCTTTGCGCCTGCGACCCGACCGCATCGTCTTGGGCGAATTGCGCGGAGCGGAAAGTGTATCGTTTCTGCGCGCCATTAACACTGGCCATCCGGGCAGCTTTTCCACCATTCACGCCAACTCACTGCGCGGCGCCCTGGAGCAATTGTCGCTTATGGTCATGCAAACCGGCATCGGCCTCAGCCGCAGCGATACGATTTCCTATGCTGCCAGTGTGATCGATGTTCTGGTGCAGCTGGGCCGTGATGCGAATGGCAAGCGCGGCATCACGGAGATCAACACCAGCTCTCAGTTGCTGGAGCGGCAGGACTAGCTACATCTTTTGCCCGCCGCCGGCGGACTGTCGCCTGTAAAAAGATCGGCAATCACGATGGTAAGCCAGACTTTCTGGCTGAGGATCGAAGCATTAGAGAACCGATAGCGTCCTTACGGCACACCGCGTGCTGAATATCTTTTCTACGATCCCTACGGCCGTTCTCGCAGCGCGAGCAGAGCGAAGGAAGCAAGCCAGTGCTCGCCCATATAATCGTCTGCGACATGGGCCAATGCTGCGGATAGATGACGCTCTGCAACTGCCAGCAATTCTGCCTCCCGGTGATGCGGGGCCAAAGCTGAAGCGATCTCTTTCAGGCACCACGCACGGCTTAGATTGAGGCCGTCGAGATGGGCCACTTTGCCATCGCTCCGGTCGGACACGGTCGCTGGCGTGAATATCCTCGCCATGCTGTCGGGGGGAAGGAATGCGTCGAACCATGCGGCAAAGCGCGGCCCCTCCATCACCTGGCTCATCAAAAGCGCTGCAATCAATGCGGGAGAGAGAAACTCGTCCCCGCCTGGCTCCCAACCCTGATAGTCGGTTCGCTCGGCAAAGGCGCGCTCGCTCCAGCTATCGATCTCTGCCACCAGTCGTACATCGCGGTCCTGTGCCCATTCACGGGCCAGCACCAGAGCGAAGCCGGTGTTGTAATGGGTGCCAACTGTGATTGGATAAGTGAGGATGCCGAGATATTCGCGCAGCAGCACAGCGAAATGGCGGGCCAGCGACTCCATGCGTTCCGCCCAAGGCTCGCCGTGCTGCGCGGCCTCATGGTGCAGCGCAAGCAGCCAGCCCCAGCCGTAAGGTCGCTCGAAGCCACGTGATGCCGGGCGCTGCGCATAGGCAAGCTCGGCTTCCAGATTTGCGAATGTGAATGTCTGATCGGACAACCAACGCTATTCCCAGCAAAGGCCAGTAACTCATGGCGTCTTTTTTCCAAATCCGCCGCCGCCCGGTGTGCGTATTACGAACCGGTCTCCGGCCAGCATCTCCACTGCGCCGGTCGCGCCGATGTGTTCGATTGTTCCGTCAGCCCGCTCGGCCCAGTTCTTCCCGGATGCAGCAGGCTCTCCTCCCGCCAGACCGCTGGGCGCAATGGCGCGGCGATTGGCCAGCATATAGGCGCGCATCGGCTCGAGGAAAGTCACTTCGCGCTCTACACCGTCTCCGCCGGTGTGCACTCCTGCTCCGCCCGATCCGCTCCGTATAGCGAAGCGGTCCAGCCGGACGGGAAAACGGGTTTCCAGAATTTCCGGGTCGGTCAGGCGGCTGTTGGTCATGTGCGTCTGCACCGCGCTTGTCCCGTCATGGTCCGGCCCTGCGCCCGAACCACCTGCGATGGTTTCGTAATATTGGTATCGCTCGTTGCCGAAGGTGAAATTGTTCATCGTGCCTTGGCTTGGCGCCAGACGGCCGGTCGCAGCGAACAGAGCATCGGTTATCACCTGGCTGGTTTCCACATTGCCTGCAACCACAGCCGCACCGGGCTGCGGATCAAGCATGGAACCTGCCGGAATGACAAGCTCTACCGGGCGCAGGCACCCGTCGTTCATCGGAATAGGATCGTCGATCAGGGTGCGGAGGACATATAGTGCTGCCGCCCGCGTGATGGAACGCGGGGCGTTGAAGTTATCCGCCGTCTGCGCGCTGGTGCCGGTAAAATCGAACACGGCAGTACTGCTGGTCTGGTCGATACGCACAGCCACGCTAACCTGCGCGCCATTGTCCATCGGATAGGTGAAGGCGCCATTTGTCAGACCGCCGATCAGTCTCCGCACCGCTTCCTCTGCGTTGGCGAGGACATGACGCATATAAGCCGCCAGTACGTCCCTCCCGTGTTCCGCGGCAATCCCGCCGAGCAATTCTGCACCGCGGGTGCAGGCCGCCAGCTGTGCGCGCAGGTCGGACAGGTTCCGATCCGGCTGGCGCGCGGGCCATTCGCTGTTCGCCAAGGCAGCCCGAACGGCGTCTTCACAAAACCGCCCCTCGTCAGCCATCAGCAAATTGTCGATCAGCACGCCTTCTTCGGCAATGGTCTTGCTGCCGGGCGGCATGGAGCCGGGCGCAATGCCGCCGATATCGGCATGGTGGCCGCGCGCCGCGACAAAAGCGTCGGGTGCATCGGAATCGGCGGAGTAAAACACCGGTACGATCACCGTGATATCGGGTAGATGAGTTCCACCACGATAGGGATCGTTCAGGACATAGGCATCGCCGCGCCGGATGCCGCGTCCATCGGACGGGTTACCGTCATCCTGCGTCCCGCGCGTTTCCAATACGCGCCGGATCGAGTCTGCCATGCTGCCCAGATGCACCGGAATATGGGGCGCATTGGCAATCAGTGCACCGCCTGCATCGAACAGCGCGCAGGAAAAATCGAGCCGTTCCTTGATATTCACAGATGTCGCCGTGGATCGAAGGACGACGCCCATTTCCTCCGCAACTGCCATGAACAAATTGTTGAAAATTTCCAGCCGCACGGGATCGACATCCGTCCCTTCGGCCCTCCGAGTGGCACGCGGCGCATGGCGGCTAAGTTCCAGTGTCGCATCGCCGGTTAGCTGCACCTGCCAGCCTTCCTCCACGACTGTTGTGGAGCCGGGATCCACAATCAGAGCAGGGCCGGCAACCGTCTGCCCGGGCGACAAATCGGCGCGCTCAATGGTCGGCCATGACCCACTCGCCACGCCGCCTGTCCGTGCCGCCTGCGGAGCCATAGCGCCCAACCCGCCGAGATGCCCGGTTGCCTCTACGCTCAAGGCCTCGACAATAATCGGGGCGGTATCCTCGCTGTATCCGAAGCGCTGGCGATGCTCGATGCGGAAGGCGGCGTCCATCGCGTCCAGGTCGGTGCAGGAAACCGGCAAGGTGCTGTCGCTGCCATCGAAGCGCAGCCGAGCCTGTGGTCTGAGGTTGATCGCATCGCCGGGAATGCCTTGGGCGCGCAGATCGGCAGCAGCGAGCTTCTGCAATTCCACCAGATCATCTGAGAATCCATCGGTCAACGGCCGCACCAGACTCCGCTCGCGGATTGCCTTCACCGGCGCGAGCCCGATACCATAGGCCGAAAGCACACTGGCCAGCGGCGGGACAAGCACCGTTTCTATCCCCAACTCATCGGCAATCCGTGCCGCATGCTGGCCTCCTGCCCCGCCAAAGCAGCATAGCGCATAACGGGTGACATCGCGTCCACGCGCAACACTTATCTTGCGGATCGCTGCGGCCATCGAGTCGATTGCGATGGAGAGGAACCCCTCTGCAATTTCCCCTAATGGCAACGGATCGGGCAGAGTTACCGCAACCTCTTCCAGCCGCGCCCGTGCTGCGGCTATATCCAGCGGCTGCGCTCCGTCCGCGCCAAACACCTGCGGGAAAAATGCCGGGTCGACCCGGCCCAGATACAGATTGCAGTCGGTAACGGTCAGCGGGCCGCCCTTGCCATAGCAGGCCGGTCCGGGATCGGCGCCCGCGCTTTCCGGCCCGACCCGGAAACGCGATCCGTCGAACCCGCAAACAGAGCCGCCGCCTGCCGCCACGGTGTTGATTTGCATTGCAGGTGCGGCGACCCGAACGCCCGCGACCGTATCCTCACCTGTCAGCTCGTATGCGCCGGCGTAGTGGCACACATCGGTGCTGGTCCCGCCCATATCGAAACCGATCAGGCGGCTGTGGCCCAGTGGCTCGCACGCTGCGACCATGCCCACCACACCGCCTGCCGGACCTGACAGGATCGCATCCTTTCCACGAAACGAACCGGCATCGGCCAGCCCGCCATTCGATTGCATGAAAGCGAGCGAGCCGTGATCCGGCAAGTTTGCCCGTAGTCCGTCGACATAGCGGCGCAGCACGGGCGACAGATAGGCGTCCACCACAGTCGTATCTCCGCGCGGGATCAGCTTGATCAGCGGCGACACTTCATGACTGGCGCTAACCTGTACAAAGCCTGCCTCAAGGGCGATTTGCGCCAGCCGGGTCTCATGATCCGTATGCGTCCAGCCATGCATCAGCACGATGGCCAGCGCGTCGAACCCGTCTTCGCGCAGCGCCAGCAGATCGGCCCGTACCGCCGCCTCGTCCAACGGATGCAACACTTCGCCATCCGCCGCCACACGCTCGGCAATCTCGATCACCCTTTCCGGCAATTGTTCGGGCAAAACGATGTGACGCGCAAAAATTTCAGGCCGCGCCTGTGTGCCGATCCGTAGCGCATCGGCAAAACCGCGCGTGATCGCCAGCGCCGTTCGTTCGCCCTTCCGCTCCAGCAGCGCATTGGTAGCCACCGTCGTGCCGATCCTGAGCTCCGCGACCGGCCCGTCTCCATACTCATGCATCATTCGGCGCACTGCCTCGCTTGCGGCATCGCTGTAGCGGGCGGTATCTTCGGACAGCAGCTTGTCAGTGACCATTATGCCATCGGGCGTCGTCGCTACAACATCGGTAAACGTACCTCCGCGATCAATCGCGAACCGCCATGCTCCACCCGATTTACCTGCGCCTGAACTCATGCACGCAGCTATAGGCACGGCCAGAGAATTAACAAAACCCAACGCCAAACCATTTTCCTACACGGCGGGGGCCTGTCAGACCCTGAAGCGGGTCCGGTGTGTTGGATTCGCCTGCTTTTCTGAACGAAGCAGCCATCCAGCATACGGAGCATTTCGATGCCATCGCATTCCCCCTTCACCGGCCCGGCAACCCCCATGTCCCCCGGTGCCATCATTAAGGCCGCCCGTATTTTGGGCTGCGACGAAGCAGCGATCCACGCCGTTATCGAGATCGAAAGCAAAGGCGGTTTCGATAGTGCCAATCGGCCGCGTATCCTGTTCGAACGACATTATTTCCACCGGCTGACAGACGGTCGGTTCGATCATACCGCCCCCGACATCAGCCATAGCCGCTGGGGCGGATATGGCCGTGGTAGCGCGCAATATCTGCGACTGGAGCGCGCCGCAGCTTTGGACCGCGAAGCTGCCCTGTGTTCTGCCAGTTGGGGTGCATTCCAGATTATGAGCGATAATTTCGTTGCTTGCGGTTTTACCGATGTCGAAACGTTCGTAGCGGCGATGATCGAAGGTGAGGACCGGCACCTCGCCGCGTTCGTGGCGTTTCTCAAATCTCAAAAACTGGACCGTCACTTGCGCAATCATGACTGGGCGCGGTTTGCGCTCGGGTACAACGGTCCTGCTTTCCGCAAGCATCGCTATGATGATCGGCTGGCTTCCGCGTGGCGCCTCCGTTCCGGCCAAAGCTTTTTGCGAGAAGGAAGCCGCGGTACGGCAGTTCGCCGCTTGCAGGAACGGTTAGGTGTCAGCATCGATGGTGTTTTCGGCCCTCGCACTGCGGCAGCAGTGCGCGCTTTCCAGCGGACGCGCGGATTGGCGGTCGACGGCTGGGTCGGTCCCGTCACTGCCGCCGCGCTTGAGATCTAGGCAGCGCCAGGCCGTATCGTCCATCTTCATGGTAGAGACTTTGGATCACTGTTTGCATTCTATACCGGTTGGTCAGGCCCGAAAGAAAGCTCGCGATACATCAGCTTGTTCGTATCCGGTATCCTCTCCTTATGTAACGGAGCCGGACGTGGCTTGAGGGTCCGGCTGTGTCCACTATGCTTGATAACGGAGGCGTTGAGGTCCAACGGCGGAATCTATGAATATGACCACTCGCAAAGCCTCGCTCGACCGCACCAAACTGCGCGCCGCCTATCGCATGGAAGAGGAGGCATGCACCCTCGAACGCATCGCGCAATCGCGGGCCATCAGCCAGCAACATGGTGATGCCAGCGCTGTTGCGGAAAAGTTGGTCGAAGATGCCCGTGCACGCAAGGCCAGCGGACTGGACGCATTTCTGCACCAGTTCGGGCTGGATACAGAAGAAGGCATCGCACTGATGTGTCTGGCCGAGGCGCTGCTGCGTGTGCCCGATCACGACACTGCCGATGCTCTTATCCGTGACAAACTGGGCGATATCGACTGGGCGGAGCATCTGGGCGAAAGCAGCTCTACCTTTGTCAATGCCGCAACATTCTCCCTGATGCTGACCGGTGAAGTGCTGGAAAAGCCGGTCGAAACGCAGAGAGGCATGGGCGCGAAACTGCGCCGCACTATCGGCCGGGTGGGCGAGCCGGTGATCCGCAAAGCCACTCTTCAAGCCATGAAGATCATGGGCGGACAATTCGTTTTTGGCCGCACCATCGACGAGGCACTGGACCGGGCGAAGCCGGAACGCGCGAAGGGCCTGTCGCACAGTTTCGATATGCTTGGCGAAGCGGCCATGACCTACCCCCATGCGGCCCGCTACCGCGATGCCTATGAGCGCGCGATCGAACGGCTGGCGCGCGAAAGCGGTGCAGGCGTTGCTCGCAGTCCGGGTATCTCGGTCAAGTTGTCGGCTCTCCATCCCAAATATGATTTTCTCCATGCCAAGCAGGCCAAGGCCGAGCTCGTCCCGATGCTGCGCGAACTTGCCGAAAAGGCGCGCACCGCGAACATCCATTTCACCATCGATGCAGAGGAAGCCGAACGGCTGGAACTCTCGCTCGATATTATAGAAGAGCTGGTAAGCGACGACAGCCTGTTCCAGCTGGATGACGATGTTGAAGGTGGTGGGCAATGGGAAGGCTTCGGTCTGGCCGTGCAAGCTTATCAGAAGCGCGGTGCGCCCTTGTGCGACTGGGTGGTCCGTCTGGCCCGGCGATATGACCGGCGGCTTATGGTCCGGCTGGTCAAGGGCGCCTATTGGGACACTGAGATCAAGCTGAGCCAGGCCGGCGGCTATGATGATTTTCCGGTCTTTACCCGCAAGACCGCTACCGATGTCTCCTACCTAGCTTGCGCGAAAATCCTGCTGGATGGCGGTGAGTCGATCTACCCAGCTTTTGCCACGCATAACGCCTATACGATCGCGGCGATCAAGACCCTGGCAGCGGCGAACCAAAGCCAATTTGAATTTCAGCGTCTGCACGGCATGGGCGAGGAACTGTATTCAGCGCTTGCCAAGATGGAGGGCAACAACCCTACGCCAGTACGGATTTACGCGCCCGTTGGCAGTCACAAGGATTTGCTGGCCTATCTGGTGCGACGCCTGCTGGAAAACGGAGCCAACAGCAGCTTCGTCAACCGGATGGCCGACGCAGAAATTCCTGCAATCGAACTAGCAGGCGACCCGGTGGCAGAGCTTGCCGCAATGGAGCCCAAGCGGAACCCTACGATCCGTTTGCCGGCCGATATCTTCCCGAACCGGCTAAACAGCGCAGGCATCGATCTGAGCGATCCACTCGTGCAGGAACCGCTGATGCAGCGGCTGGACGCCATCGCAGACCAGCACTGGGACGCGGGGCCAACTTTCCCCCTACCCGAAGAAGGCGAAACCGCGCCGATAAATGCGCCGCAGGATCTCGATCACGAAGTCGGCCACCGGCGCGATGCCACCCCGGACGAAGTGCGTGCCGCCATCGACCGCGCTCTGCTGGTCCAGCCTGGCTGGAATGCATTGGGCGGAGAACGCCGCGCATTGCTGCTGGAAGCCGCGGCCGATGCATTCGAAACGCACAGCGACGAACTCCTCAGCCTGTGCCGCCGCGAAGCGGGCAAGACACTGCTCGATGCAGTGCTGGAACTGCGCGAGGCGGTCGACTTTCTGCGCTACTACGCAGGCGAAGCACGGCGGATGTTCAGCCACCCTCTTGCCCTGCCTGGCCCTACCGGCGAAGAAAACCGGATGACCATGGCCGGCCGCGGCGTGTTCGCAACGATCAGTCCGTGGAATTTCCCGCTGGCCATTTTCATTGGCCCGGCCGCCGCCGCATTGGCAGCAGGCAATACCGTCATCGCCAAACCAGCCGAACAAACCCCGCTAGTTGCCGCGCTGGCAACCAAGCTATGCCATGAGGCGGGCATACCGGAAGAAGTGTTCCAATTGCTGCCCGGTGCAGGCGACGTCGGCCAGATGATAACATCCGATCCGCGCATTGCCGGTGTGGCCTTCACAGGCTCGACAGTAACCGCGCAAGCCATCAACCGCTCTCTGGCCGCACGTGAGGGGCCAATCGCAACATTCATTGCCGAAACCGGAGGGCAGAATGCAATGATTGTCGACAGCAGCGCGCTGCCCGAACAAGTTACGCGTGATGTTGTCGCCAGCGCCTTCCAAAGCGCCGGCCAACGCTGCAGCGCCCTGCGCGTCCTGTATATTCAGGACGACGTCTATGACGAGATGCTGCATATGATTCGCGGTGCATTCGAAGCGCTGCAGATCGGCGACCCTGCCGATCTGGCAACCGATGTCGGCCCCGTCATCGACCCCGATGCCAAGGCAGCCCTCGAACGCCACGTCGCCCGCCGCAAGAAAGCGGGCCGCACAGTATGGCGCCGCAAATTACCGCGCAGCGCGTCGTGTGGATGCTTCGTTGCTCCGGCGATTATCGAAATGGGTTCAATTCTTGACCTCAAGCGTGAAAACTTCGGTCCGGTTCTGCATGTGGTACGTTTTGCCGGCGGAGAACTGGGCAAGGTGGTGGATGATATCAATGCCACCGGTTTCGGTCTGACGCTGGGTCTGCACAGCCGCATCGAAAGCATTGCCCGCTTCGTGGAAAGCCGAGCGCAGGTCGGCAATTTTTATGTCAATCGCAACCAGATCGGTGCGGTGGTGGAAAGCCAGCCTTTCGGCGGCGAAGGATTGTCTGGAACGGGGCCCAAGGCAGGCGGGCCGCATTATGTCGCCCGCTTCGCCAACGAACGGGTGGTCACCATCGACACCACCGCAGCGGGCGGCAATGCCAGCCTGCTGAATGGCTGAGAGCAGGAGCTGCGCGCATGAAATTCAGTTCAGCTTCAGACGCTAACGGGTTATGACGCCGCGCATGACCCGTTACGCAAAACTGCTGCTCGCATTGTTCGCCCTCGCATGGTCGAACGCCGCCTATGCCGAAGTAAAAATGCACTTCCATTCCTTTAACGGATCGGTGTTTTTCGGGCGGTATCCGCACACATTCGTGGTGCTCGAAGGCACTCTGGACAGTGGCGAGACGGTGGACGAAAATTTCGGTTTCACGGCCAAGCGGACCACTCCGGCTATCCTGACCGGCCCGGTCGAGCACGACATTCTGGTCGAAGAGCGCAAATATATTGGCAAGACCAACCGGCATTTCTCCGTCACGCTGAGCGATGCCGAGTATTCTGAGATGAAAAGTTTGGTCAGCCGTTGGCGCAATGCTCCGGGCAAATATTATGATCTGGACAAGCGCAACTGTATCCATTTCGTGGGGGAAATAGCGAAGATTGCCGGGCTGAAAGTCAGCTACCCGCAGAATATGCTGCGTCGGCCCAAAAAATGGCTGAACTATATCGGTACGCTTAATCCGTCGCTGGGTGCCAAGCCTTTCTGATGGTGCACGAACCAGCTCCGGTATAACTGCCGGGCACCGCTTGCCGCACCTCAAGCAATCGCGCAAAGTCGCAGCATGGCGATTCTTTCAGACAAATGGATCCGCAGTGCCGCACGCAAGCACGGGATGATCGAACCTTTCGAGGAAGCACAGCGCCGTGACGGCTGCATTTCCTATGGCCTGTCCAGCTACGGCTATGATGCGCGGGTTGCGCCCGAGTTCAAGATTTTCACCAATGTCGACAGCGCAGTCGTGGACCCGAAGAATTTCGACAGCAATTCGCTGGTCGACCGTGAAACGGATGTCTGCATCATTCCGCCCAATTCTTTCGCACTGGCCCGTACAGTGGAATATTTCCGCATACCGGAAGATGTGCTGGTCATTTGTCTGGGCAAGAGCACCTATGCCCGGTGCGGGATCATCGTGAATGTCACCCCGCTGGAGCCGGGCTGGGAAGGGCATGTGACGCTGGAATTTTCCAACACCACTCCGTTGCCTGCCAAGATTTACGCCAATGAAGGCGCCTGCCAGTTCCTGTTTCTGAAGGGCAATGAACGTCCCGAGGTCACCTATGCCGACCGTGCGGGCAAATATATGGGACAGCGCGGCGTGACGCTGCCTCGGCTCTGAAGAACGTATGCTAGCCAAGACACCTTTCTGGCGCGTAGTTCCCGGAACACGGGAAGGCGAGTTTGTTCTGCCCGTGACCATGCCTGCCACGGTCGGTCCGGAGGGTGCCCCCCATGTTATGGGCGGCATAGCATTGGCCGCAGCGATCGACGCTCTGGAACTGGCCAGCGGGCAGAGCCTGCTATGGTCGACCATCCAGTTCCTCGCCCCCACACACCACGCCGAGGAGTTGGTAATCTCATGCGAACAATATGGTGGGGGCCGCTCCATCGGGCAGTGGCAGGCAGACATTCACTCGAACGGACGGTTGGTCCAGAGAGTGTCCGCAGCCCTCGGCGGTCGTGAGCCGTCGGAGCCGCAGACTTTTGCCGTAATGCCCGATGTGCCCCTACCCGGTGCTCTGGAGCCCAAACTTTTCGACGCCAACGGGCGGGAAGACAATCTGATTGGTCAGATCGAACGGCGACCGGCGCTTGAAGACGATGATCGGGGTATTGAGGCCGTTTGGACTCGCTCGGTCGCAGGCTTTGTCAATGACGCCGGCTGGCTGGCCGTGCTGTCCGATTTCTTCCTTGGCGCGCATCCCAGAACCCGCACCGGCTCCAGTCTGGACGCCACCTTGCGGTTTTTCAAACCTGCCCCTGCCGGATGGATCCTTTCGGTAACCGAGCTGGCGGCATTCGAGCGCGGGACCGCCTCGGGCGGTGCGCGCCACTTTGCGCAGGACGGCACCTTGCTGGCCATATCCAGCCAAACCGGTGTTTTACCACGCATTCCTCCATCCGCAATCTAACTCCCCATGCCCTAACGTCTTTGACTCTCAGTGCCATGCGCAGCAAAAGCTTGCGCAAAGGAGAGTTCAATGACCGACAAAAGCAAGCCCGAGTTTGACATCATCATCTACGGTGCAACCGGCTATACCGGGCGTTTAGTGGTAGAGCATTTCGTGCGCGAATACGGTGACAAATCCGGCGCGCCCAGATGGGCGATGGCGGGCCGTAGCATGGACAAGATGGAGGCCGTGCGCGACGAAATCGGAGCGCCTGCCAGCACTCCGCTAGTCGTTGCAGATGCGGACGACACCGCCACTCTGGTAGCCATGTGCGAGCGCACCAAAGTTGTGCTGACTACCGTCGGCCCGTACCAGTTATACGGTGATGCACTGGTCGATGCCTGCGTTGCAACCGGCACCGACTATGCCGATTTGTGCGGCGAACCAGGCTGGATGCGCGAGCAGATCGACAAGCATCATGAAGCCGCCAAGGCCAGCGGCGCACGCATCTGTTTCTCCAGCGGGTTTGATTCCATTCCATTCGATCTCGGCGTGTTGATGCTGCAACAGGAAGCCAAAACGAAGTTCGGCAAGCCTGCACCCAGGGTCAAAGGCCGCGTTCGCGCCATGCAAGGCACGTTTTCCGGTGGAACCGCTGCCAGTCTGACTGCTACGATGAAAGCTGTGGCGAAGAAGCCCAGCCTGATCCCGATTCTGCAAAGCCCTTTCGGCCTGACGCCGGGATTTGAAGGACCTAGCCAGCCCGCAGGACTTATTCCGGAATATGACAAGGATGCGGGAAAATGGGCCGCACCGTTTATCATGGCGACTATCAACACAAAGAATGTACACCGGACCAATTTCCTGCGCGGGCATCCTTACGGCGAAGATTTCAAATATGACGAAATGATGCTTACCAGCGCAGGCGAGATTGGCGAAAAAGCTGCTAATGCCGCAGCTGAAGTGCTGAAAAACCCCTTTGGCGCCAAACCGCCCAAGCCCGGCGAAGGCCCCACACCGGAAGAGCGGGAAAACGGCCATTACGACATATTGTTCACTGGTATCATGGCAGATGGTGAAACCATCAAATACGGCGTGAAAGGCCGCTACGATCCGGGCTACGGCTCCACCAGCCGGATGCTAGGTGAAACCGGAATGGCTTTACTGGATAGCAAGGCGGATGGCGGCATCGGCACTCCCGGTTCGTTCCTCGGCGAAGATTTGGTCAAGCGTCTGGAAAAACGGGCTGAAATTACATTCGCGCTCGAAGGCTGAACGCAGGAGACAATCCGATGAGGGTGAAGATCGCCGTTATTGCAGGGCGCGTCATGCTGGCCGCCCTCTTCGTTCTTGCTGGTGTCAGTAAGCTCCTCAGGCTTGGTGATATTCAGGAGTATATCGTGGGCTCCAGTGTCTTGCCGGCCTTTCTGGCTCTACCAACGGCGTTACTCGAGATATTTGGCGGGTTGGCGCTTGCATTTGGTTTATGGCCGCGGATCATCGCTCCGGTAATGACCGTGTTCACACTCCTAACGATAGTGTTTTTCCATAATAATCTGGCGGATGCGCAACAGCTGGGTCTGGCCACCAAGAACCTCGCCATCGCTGGCGGGTTGCTGATGGTTTACGCACAGGCTGAAACGACGCGCTGATCCACAGCGATGGTTTTGGGCGAGCCTCGCATGCGAAGCTCGCCCATACCTGCACAATCAGAAGCTCAGACTGGCCGTCAGCTTGAAATTGCGTCCGGCGAGCGGGACGAAATCCTTCGTGAAGCTGGCGTGACGTCGGCCATCGACGTCGAAGATATTCTCGACCTCCCCCACCAGGCGGATCGAACCATTACCGGCAAACGGGTTGAACCCGACCGAAGCGTTGACCAGCGTGAAATCGTCGGTTGGCGTTTCGAATGGCGCGATGTCAGTCTGCTCACCGAAATACTGCACTTCGAAGCGAGTGTCGAATATACCGAATTCGCTTTCCAATGCACCCAGCAGGCTAAGCGGAGGGATACGGGGAATGTTGGTTCCGTCGTTCAACTCCGCTTCAATGTAACTGGCTCGGAGGTCAGCTGTCAGTGAATAGCTATCGCTCGAAATCAGCGGGAACTGGACTTCGCCTTCAATACCGAAATAGTCCGCATCGCTCTGCAAAAACTGGAATACAGGCAGATCATCTTCTTCCAGCCCCGTATCCTGAAGATAGATGAAGTTATCAAACCAGTTTTTGTAGATCGAAAAACCAACCGTGGCCGGACCGACCTTTCCGCGAACGAAACCTTCGATCCCCCACGCGGATTCGGTTTGCAGGTTGATGTCTCCGATTTCGAACTGCTGCGTGGCGATATGCGGTCCGCCGGCAAACAATTCCTCCGCACCCGGAGCGCGCTCCGACCGGGATCCGGTGATGCCGAAGCGCATCCCATCTTCGACCGGTTCGAATACGAGTGACGCCGCACCGGAGAAAAGGTCAAAATCACGTTCCACATTCAGTGGTGACGATTTGGTTGACACGCTCTCGTACCGTCCCGCTCCTTCGAGCTGGAATTTCCCGAGATCGAGTTCCTGCAATGCAAAGACGGCAATTTGCTCTGTCCGGTTCGGTGCGACGAAAGCTTCTGCTCCGACCGCTTCGAAATCGCGGAATGTATATTGGAACCCGAAAGAGCCTCTCAAGCCGCCAGCATCCTTCTGCACCAGCTCGGCACGGGCTTCTATGCCTTCGACATTGAATTTCGTGCCAACTTCATCACCCTCGAATTCGATATGTTCATAATTGCTGTATCCGACACGCGTACGCAGCGTTTCGAAGAAACCATCACCCAGCGCGACGTCGCCGCGCAAATCGGCGCGGAATTGCTCAAGATCAATGGAGACGAGCTCTGCCTCTCCCTCATGCTCCTCACCATCATGTTCTTCGTGCTCTTCGCCCTCGTGCTCTTCCTCTTCTTCGCCATGATGGTGGCCAGTGCCGGGACGGCCGGGCACACCGTAGCGCGTGTCGTAGTAACCGAATGCCAGGCCGAAATTGCTGTCACCCGCAAACAGGGTTGCACCTGCATTGACCGACCATGTCTCTGTTGCACTGTTAAGCAGAACACCGCGCTGTTCGGCTGCCTCACGCAGTTCTTCAGCTTCTTCGAACTCTCCTTCTTCTGCTTCCTCTGCCGCATCGGCAAGCAGATCGGCCCGCAGCAGCGGAGAGGCGGTAAAGTCGGCAACTTCCAGATCGTTGGTATGGCGATAGGACCCGTCGGCGTGGAATACCGCATTGGGGCCCAGCGGAACATCAACCGATGCCGCGCCCGACCGCAGATCACGGGCGCTATCTACTTCGGTCAGAAGGTCGAAATGCAAGGGTTCGTTGACGCGGCGTGTGGGGATCCGCTTGTCGATGACATTGACTGCGCCGCCAATTGCCTGGCTGCCATAGAGCAGCGCAGCAGGGCCGCGCAGGATCTCAATTCGCTCCGCCGTCAGCGGGCTGATGGAAACGGCGTGATCGGCAGATGTATTGGACACGTCCGTTACACCGATCCCGTCGACCAGAACGCGCACCCGTTCCCCACCGAACCCGCGCAGAATCGGGCGAGAGGCACCGGGAGAGAAGCTGGTGGCTGAGACGCCCGGCTGTTTGGCAAGAATTTCGCCTATCTGACCGTCCATCTCACGCTGCAGTTCCCGGCCCTCGACAACCGATGTTCCGGAGAGGACATCCAGCTGTTTAAGACCAGGTACAGTGACGATAATCTCGCCATCGGGTCCAATCCCCCGATTGTGCAGATCATCTTCTGCCTCCTGATCAGCGGCAGGCGCATTCTGTGCCAGAGCTGTGGCGGGCGCGAGTGCGACGGCGCAAGCGATTAAAGAGCATCCAATACGAAGGGGCGAGCGGTTATCATGATACAACATAACACGCCCATTAACGTCGATTGCTGTAGTTGCAACCCGTTTCTGGACAACAGGCGACGAACAGCCGAAACTTGCCGATGACCGACAGGCTAGGCCCCTGAAAGGGGAAGTGTTCTCGTATGAAATGAAAAATGGAGCGGGCGAGGCGATTCGAACGCCCGACCCCAACCTTGGCAACTGCCAATTGGTATTTTCGCTATCGTCTCCGTTTTCAGTAAAATCTACTATATTCCACGCAACATCAATTGCTTGTTTATCACACCGAGTCGCCATTGGTACGCTGCGATTTCCGGTGGTTTCCCTCCTACTGCTTCCCCCCTGCTTCCCCGGTCATGCTGCACCTGCGTGGGGAAGCAAATATCAAGCGCGTGGGCCACCGGAGCGCAGGAGCAACTTCGAAAGGAATGACAACTCAAATCACGGACAAATCGCATGACCAGATTAACTAAACGCACCGTCGAGGCGCTTAAATCCAACCCAGAGCGTGACGCCTTCCTTTGGGACAACGAACTGCGCGGTTTTGGCGTTCGCGCAAAACCAAGCGGCACCAAAACCTTTATCATCCAGTATCGGAACCAAGAGGCGAGGACCCGTCGCTGCGTCATAGGCCAATATGGAGTCCTGACTGTCGAGCAAGCCCGCAACCTCGCCCAAAAGAAACTCGCCGCCGTGATCGACGGGGCCGACCCGTCTGCCGAACGACACTCGGTCCGCACGGGGCTGACAATCGCAGCAGTTTGCGATTGGTATCTTGCCGAGGCCGAAGCCGGTCGGCTGATCGGACGCAACCGCCGCCCTATTAAAGCGTCATCAATCGCAGGTGATCGAAGCCGCATTGAACTCCACATTAAGCCGCTGATAGGCAATCGCGTGGTCAGCCAATTGAAATTGGCAGATATTGAACGCTTGCAAGGTGATATTGCGGCTGGTCGGACTGCCCAAGCGAGGCGCAGATCCCGAGGTGGGCAAACGGCTGGCGGCGCAGGCGTTGCTGCCCGCGCCATCAGCACGCTTCGCGCTTTACTCAATCACGCCCGCCGCCTCGGCATTATTGAGGCTAGTCCGGCAAAAGGCGTGCGCATCATGGCCTCGCAGAAGGCGAAGCGATATCTGAGCGCTGGCGAAATCCGTCACCTTGGCAAGGTGATGACGCAGATGGAAAGCGAGGGCGAGCACCCGACCGGCCTTGCTGCAATCCGCGTCATGCTTCTCACCGGTTTTCGCCGCATGGAAGTGCTGGCAATGCGCAAGGAATGGGTACAGCCCGACGACAATCTCGTCCGTTTTCCGGATACAAAGTCCGGTCCGCAAATCCGCGTGGCGGGAGACTCAGCAATGCATGTGCTGGAGGCTCAGGCATTGTCCAGCCATTCGCCCTTCATCTTCCCGGCGGATTGGGGCGATGGGCATTTCATAGGCGTCGTTCGGGTGCTGGGCCGGGTCTGCGCGCGCGCGGGTCTGGACAGCGTGACACCGCACACCCTGCGCCACAGCTTTGCAAGCATGGCAGCGGCACAAGGATTCAGTGAACTGACCATCTCGGGCCTGCTCGGTCATGCCCCGCGCGGCGTAACCCAGCGCTATGTGCACCTGGATACCGCGCTCGTCATCGCGGCGGATCAAGTGGCGGGAGAGATTGCTCGACTATTGGACGGTGGCGAGTTGCGGAGCGTGCGGGAGATCAAGCAAGCGCGCACACTGGCAGCGTTGCGTGCTGTGGCATGATGCCTACTTGTCTAGGTCTGCCCTGAAGCCAGATTGAGAGACTGCGGTAGCTCGTGCTTGTCGCCGCTCCAAATCAAGGCCTGTCTCCAGAAATGGGGATGGGCCTTGTGGATAAGCCTGTGGTCTGTTCGGACTATCAGGAACCGGGGGACACGGACTATCAGGAACTCACAGCTCGGACTATTAGGAACCAAAACAGGCCTCAAACCCGCAGAAATGCTGGGCTCCAGCGCCTCTTAACTATGCTAACGACAATCCTTGTCGGATTGTTGCTAACGCGCAGCATATCAGCGCGCGGCTCCTTAGCGCTTTGGGGTGCGCCGTCGCCGCGCGCCTGTGCACTCGGCAGGTGCAAGCTTCGCGGCTGCTTGCTAGAGATTAGACGATGAAGACCGACCTTGATCATTTGCCCCCGCAAAAGCAGCGCGAACTTGAGCGCGTGGTGCAGCTTATCTTCGAGGAGTTTGATGACGCCTTTGCCCTCGCCAAGCATGAGTGGAAGAAGGCGGGGCGCATCCTCAAGGTGATCCTTTACGGTAGCTATGCGCGCGGCACGTGGGTCGATGAGCCCCACACCGCGAAGGGCTACCGCTCCGACTTCGATCTGCTGATCATCGTCAACGACAAGCGGCTCACCGACAGAGTCAAATACTGGGCGAAGCTAGATGACCGGTTGATGCGCGAATATGGCGTTACCGGTACGCTCAAGACTCCAGTCAACTTCATCGTCCATACCCTGCAGGAGGTGAACGACGGGCTCGCCCACGGGCGGTATTTCTTCATGGACGTGAAGGAGGACGGTGTTGCGCTTTACCAGTTCGATGAGACTGAGCTTCATACGCCTAAGCCCAAGACACCGGTGCAGGCGCTCGCCATGGCGCAGGAGTATTTTGACGAGTGGCTGCCGACAGCGATGGGATTTAAGCGCAATGCTGGTTACGCAGTACGAGACGGAGACCTCAAACTCGCGGCATTCTTGATGCACCAGACAGCAGAGCGACTTTACCACTGCGTGCTTCTGGTCTGCACTTTTTATACGCCGCATAATCACAACTTGGCCTTTTTGCGCACGCAGGCCGAGCGGATCGACCCGCGTCTCACCTATGTCTGGCCCCGCGAAACCAAGCGCGATCGCACCCGGTTCGAAAAGCTCAAGGACGCCTATGTCAAAGCGCGCTATTCGAAGCACTATCGCGTCACCAAGGAAGAGCTTGAATGGCTCGGCGCGCAGGTTGAAGAGCTTGGCCGCGTCGTGCACGAAGTGTGCTCGGAACGCATCTCGAAGCTAAAGGCCGAAGCGAAGGCCAAGCCTGACCAGATTCGGTGATCGAGCGAGGACTTGTTGTCTCCGCTTTCGCCTTTTCTAAGCCGAAAGCAGCCTGTCGGTTTGCGACCCATTTACCGCCGTTCACATGAGGTCCTGATGGGTGCATAACCGGGTGATGGTTTAACTTTGGATGCTGAGCGCCTATGTCCTTTATCGATCAGTTTCAACTCACGGTGCCTTTGATCCAGGCACCGATGGCAGGCATCTCGACGCCCTTGTTAGCAGCTTCAGTTTCCGAAGCAGGAGGACTTGGATCAATTGGAGTGGGCGCGACTGATGCGGCCGGTGCACGGGCGATGATTCAGGAGCTACGCAGCCACACGGCCCGGGCCTTCAATGTAAACCTGTTTGTCCACTGCAGGGCCAAGGCGGATCCCGGTCGCGAGGCGGCGTGGCTCGCATCGCTTGCGCCGGTGTTTGCCGAGTTCGACGCCAAACCACCGACGACGCTGCGCACGATCTACAAGAGCTTCGCCGACGATCCTGACATGCTGGCGATGCTGTTGGAAGTGGCGCCGCCCGTCGTCAGCTTCCACTTCGGCTTGCCCTCGGCTGATGCCATTTCGGCACTGCACGCACGTGGTGTCTTTTTGATGGCAACCGCCACCAGCCTTGAGGAGGCACGGGCGATAAAAGCGGCAGGCATCGACGCGATCGTCGCGCAAGGCATCGAAGCTGGCGGCCATCGCGGAATATTCGATCCGACCTCGCCCGACGATGCACTTGGAACCTTTGTGCTCACCCGGTTACTAGTCCGGGAAACAGGACTTCCAATCATCGCTGCCGGAGGGATAATGGATGGCGCCGGCATCGCTGCTGCGCTCAATCTCGGTGCAGTCGCGGCGCAACTCGGCACGGCATTCATAGCGTGCCCGGAGTCCGCAGCAGACGAAGGTTACCGCACGGCCCTGAGAGGTCCGGGCGCGTATCACACGACGCTGACGTCACTCATCTCCGGCCGCCCAGCGCGTGCGCTTGCGAACCGCTTCACGGCGCTGTCAGATCAGCTTGGTGGACGGCTGCCGCCTGATTATCCGATTGCCTATGATGCCGGGAAAATCCTTCACACAAGAGCTAGGGCGAAGGGCGACGACGGCTTTGGTGCACAATGGGCCGGCCAGGGCGCACCGCTAATCCGCGAAATGCCGGCCGCACAACTGGTTCAGATACTACGAAAAGAACTCCAAACCAGTCTGGCCTGATGGACGGCTATCCACCCCATTCTTGCCGGCATGGCCGAGCGGGGACATTGCCAAGAGCAGCCTTTGCTCTAGCGACGACATCACGGTTATCTATGTAAACGTGAGGATAGCTTTTCGATGGTCGAATACATCTACCTGAAGCCCGGCGAGCAAATGCCGGAAATGGCTGACGAGGATGCGTGGCTTGTCGTCGAAGCTAGCGATGATGATCGATTTTTCGGCAGCGGCTACGGCTTCAAAGCGTCAGGTGAGGGTGTGTTTTACGCCTCGCTGCCGAAGAGCGATCTGAGCTTAGAGTCGGCGCTCGACGCTGCAAAACAGTGGGCCGCAAAGTATCAGGTTCCCCGCATATGGGTGCAAGCAACGCCCGATTAGCATAGTCCGCTGACCGCCCCATCCACGACATTAAAGCGTCAAGACTATTGCCCCTAAAGCCGCCCACGATCGTGGCTGCAACCAATCGTCGAGCATCCCGTGTGCGCTCGCAATCCGAATATCTGGCCGTTGGTGTGCGATGATCGCGTTGTTTTGCTGCCATGGCGTGGGATCATTTGGCGACGCTCTTAGGTACTGCCGCTGCAGAAAATTTGCGGTTTGGTTGCAGATCAGAGGCACACTCGCACCGCTATCACTGCAGGTCGCTGGCCGCGCCGGATGCAGTCGCGATGCAATCCGCTTGCAGGCGTGAGAAGCTCGGGGTATTTGTCCGCAAGCGTCTGATTTGAAAGGAAGAATCTAGGGCGAGATAAAAGCACCGCCGTCGGTCGGGGTGCAGGTGGTTGGTTTTGCTGAGCAATATGCGACGGCACTTAAGTAAGCCGACCGGCGCTCTCCTAACAAAGACGTGTGTTTTCAACTCAGTCAGCGACGGCGCATTGCGTACTCAGATGTCTTTCGAGCCTGATATGCGTCAGCATGCGTACCCATGTCCGTCCAAACAGATATCGGCGCATGCGATAGGATTTTCATTGATCATGTCCTTGGACGGCAGCGCATCAAAGGCGGCCCCAGCGTAGAAACGTCATGTGGCGTGGCAACCCATGATCGAGCGATACTCGGTGTCGATGGCGGGCCGGTCTGCTCCCCTCCATGATCCCCCAGGTCGGTCCGTCATCACCCAAATGAATGAAAGGACCGACCGGCATGCCATCCGCAGGCACGACAGAGCATCTTCGCGAGCAACGACAGCGCCAGACAATAGAACCGATCGTGATGCGTGTCCCCGAGGCCTGCCGCTATCTCGGGATCGGGCGCAGCACGCTCTATGTGCTCATCGGTAAACGTGAGATCGAGATCATCAAGCTGGGCAGTTCGACGCTGGTGCTGACTGCCAGTCTCCGATCGCTGGTTGAGAGACGGCGGAAGAATTCAGATGAGCCGACTGCAGAAGCTGTGCAATGACCATGCATCACGATCTCATGAAAGCCATCGTGCTCGCTGCAATCGTCAAGATGCCAAGCCACTCGAAGCGTCAGCTGGTATCGACGGTTCGGGAGCGACGCGAGAAAGCCGAAGATGCATTGGCAGCCAGCGTGGTCGTGGAACTTTCGCGGCGCTTCTAGTGCACAGGAGCAATGTCCGCTTCGCGCCCCAATTCAGTCATTCACATCGTAGGCGTCTCGACTTGAAAGCTGCGGTTCGCTCGGCACGTCACAATGGCGAGAAGCTTGGCGCTCGTAGGATGGCCCTGCCCCCGCCATTGGATGATCGTTAAGCGCTCGGTGCGTATGCCCAGTTCACGCCGTTCCAAAGTCATTCTGCATTCGCTAGACGCGCAGAATATGACCCGAGCCGACCTTCAGCGTCTGATTGACGATAAGACTAAGCCAACCGGATCAATGGGGCGGCTTGAAAGCCTCGCCGTTCAGTCTGCGGCGATCATAGGCGACATTAATCCCGAGAATGCCTCGGCATCGCTGACCATCTTTGCTGCCGATCATGGCATCGCGGCACAGGGTGTTTCGGCATTCCCGCAGGAAGTTACAGGCCAAATGGTTGCCAACTTTCTTGCAGGCGGGGCTGCGGCGAATGCCATCGCAGCGCAGTTCGGCATACCGGTCACTGTCGTCGATTGTGGGATCATGCATTTGCCAGCGCAACGTGATGGACTGATCGACATGGCACTCGGACGAAGCACGTCCGACAGCTCTACGGGGCCTGCGATGAGTCCAGAGGTGGCGAGCAAGGCAATCACGCAAGGACGACATTTTGCGAGCGGCATCGGGAGCAAGATAGTTTGTTTTGGCGAGATGGGTATTGCCAACACTTCCGCAGCGGCCCTGCTGGCGCACAAGCTGAGTTTCATTTCGGTCGCCGAGTTGGTCGGACGCGGCACGGGTCTCGACGATACCGGTCTCTCCAATAAGAGAGAGATACTCGAACGCGCGGCGGCGCGCACCGGAGAGCTCGCGCCAATCGAGGCGCTCGCCGAGGTCGGCGGTTTCGAGATCGGCACCATGGCGGGCGCGATGATCGGTGCCGGGACATCGGACAAGCTGGTGGTCGTCGACGGGTTTATCGCCACCGCTGCCGCCGCGCTTGCAAGGGCGATCGAGCCGGACTGCGAAAAGGCTTTCGTCTACGCGCATCGCTCGGCCGAGCACGGACATCGGGCGTTGCTCGATTGGTTGGAAGCCGAGCCCTTGTTCGATCTGGACATGCGATTGGGCGAGGGCACCGGTGCATTGCTTGCCGTGCCGATGATCCGCGCTGCGCTATCGCTGTTCGGAATGGCGAGTTTTTCGCAAGCCGGGGTTTCCGGCGCTACTCCGGCTTCATGAAACGCCCCTTCTTCGCATTGCTTGCCGCGTGGGTGTTTCTCACGCGGATTCCATTGCCCACAGCCAAGCTGGACGAGCGCGATTTCGAGGCCGCACCCGGCTTTTATCCGCTTGTCGGACTTGCAATCGGCGCCATCGGAGCGGCTGGCTTCGCACTTGGCTGGACAATCGGCGGCGCTTTCGTCGCTGCAATCTTCGGGACCGCAGCCACGCTGCTGGCGACAGGAGCCTTCCATGAAGATGGGCTGGCCGACCTGTTCGATGGGCTTGGCGCGCCGACAGCCGAGCGGATGATGGAGATCATGCGCGACAGCCGGCTCGGAACGTTCGGAGCGGCGGCGCTGTTCCTCATCCTGCTGCTCAAAATCGCTGCGCTATCCCAATTGCCCTTCATGCTCGCCCTTGCCGCTCTGCCCGTGGCGCACGGAGCCTCGCGCCTGTCGGCAGTGATCGTGATTGCGACCAGTCGCTATGCACGCGCCGACGGGATCGCGAAACCGGTTGCCAAGGGGATCGGAGCAGCTCCGCTGGTGCTGGCGACACTCACCGGGATTGCCGCGGTCGCAATCGGCGCGACCGTTCTTGGGCCCAGCGCCGTGCTGTGCGGCCTGGTTAGTCTGTGTGTCGGCCATGGTTTGACGCGGCTGGTCTTCGAGCGCAAGCTGGGTGGCTATACGGGCGATTGCCTTGGCGCTGTGCAGCAGATCAGCGAAGTCGGCTTCTACCTAGGCTTGATCGCATGGCTCTGATCCTGCTGCGCCACGGCCAGCCCGAGATCGCTGCGGGAATATGCTACGGCCGGTCGGATGTTCCCGCTCGAGCCCTTGGCGAGGGAAGCCTCCGCTCACTCGTGACCGCATTGCCCGACCGCTTCGCACGGATCGACAGCAGTCCGCTGACCCGATGCAATGCGCTGGCTGAGCAGCTGTCCGCGCATTTCGACCTTCCCATCCACGCCGACCCGAGACTGATGGAGATCGATTTCGGGAACTGGGAAATGCAGGCTTGGGACGCCATTCCGCGTGGTGAAATCGATGCGTGGGCAGAAGATGTCGAAGGGGCGCGACCACATGGCGGTGAGAATGTGGCGCAGATGACCGAGCGGGTGCGGGCCTATCTACGCGATGCGGCGAGTTGCGATGCCGATATCCTCGCCGTCACGCATCTCGGCGTCGTTCGATGTGCCAGCGCTGTTCTGGGCCGTGCAAACCCGTTTGAAATCCAACTTGGCTTCGGCCAGTTCCTGACCGTCGAACCGAAAGAGGCACTATGAGCGATACCGACAGAGAAACGCATGCAGCGAGGATGAAGGAACTGCAGGTTGCCCAGTCCAAGCGGCGGCGCGAGCTAAAAGATCCGGAGCGCGGCCTGGTGCTGGTCCACACCGGCGACGGCAAGGGCAAGTCGAGCTCTGCCTTCGGCGTCATCGCTCGTGCGCTTGGGTGGGGCCAGAAGGTCGCCGTAGTGCAGTTCATCAAAGGGAAATGGAAGACGGGCGAAAAGCAGTTTTTCGCGCGCTTCCCGGATTTGGTTGACTGGCACGTTATGGGCGATGGTTTCACTTGGGATACACAGGACAAGGATCGCGATATCGAGGCTGCCGAGAAGGCGCTCGCAAAGGCGGGCGAACTGATTGCGAATGGTGACTACGCGCTGGTTGTGCTCGACGAGATCATTATTGCGCTGCGCTACGACTACCTCACGCCCCAAGCCGTCATCGATGCCCTTGAACGCCGGGGCGATACGCGAGTGATATTGACCGGGCGCGATGCGAAGCCCGAATTGATCGACTATGCCGACACCGTCACCGAGATGACCGAGACCAAGCATGCCTATCGCGCTGGCATTCGTGCCCAGCAGGGGATCGACTTCTAGTCTGCAAGGATTGACAGCGGCGTTTATGCCGCGCATTGGCGCGATCAGACGGTGCTGCAGGTGATAAATCGCCTGGAGCTAAGAGGGAAGCCGGTGAGATACCGGCGCTGTGCCCGCAACTGTGAGCCAGGAGTCCCGAACCAGCATGTCACTGGCTAAGCCCTGCAGTGGGTGGCGCCGGGAAGACGGTTCGAAGACGTTGATCGGCAAGCCAGGAGACCTGCCGTCGCGTCGTTCGTCCGGGGCCGGGTCCAGCCCAGTGGGACAGGAAAATTCTTTTTCCGAAGTAACGACAGCCAGGCCGGTTTCCGGTGTCGCGGCTCATTTCGAGCGGCGGCGGGCCATCTGTCGAGTTTACCATGCGGGCACCGGAGCCTCCGCGTGGGCTGGCTTTGGATATTTCAATGAAAACCGCATTCTATGTGTCCGTCGCGGCATCGGCCGTGGCTCTGTGTTCGACCGGCGCGTTCGCTCAGTCGGTCGATCTTCCCGAAGACGAGGAAGTGAACTCCCAAACGATCGTTGTCACTGCCAACCGCACCGAACGTGCGATCAGCCAGGTCGGTGAATCGGTCACCGTGATCGAGGAAGAGGAGATCGTGAACCGTCAGCCGAGCGAGGTTCTCGATATTCTGCGCACGGTTCCCGGCGTTACATTCAACCGCAATGGCGGGATCGGCACCAGCACGAGCGTTTCAATCCGCGGCGCAGAAAGCGACCAGACCGTCGTCCTGATCGACGGGGTAAAGCTCAACGACCCGTCCTCGACCGGTGGCGGCTTCAACTTCGGCCCTGCCCTCACCGGCAACATCGCGCGGGTCGAAGTGGTGCGTGGGTCGCAAAGCGTGCTCTACGGCAGCCAAGCGATCGGCGGAGTGGTGAACCTGATTACCCGCGAGCCGACCGAGGACCTCGGCGTGTTCGCGCGTGCCGAATATGGTGAGCGCGACACTGCGGAACTCGTCGGCAACGTTTCTGGCAAGTTCGGCCCTGTCGGGGTGAGTGTTGGCGGCAATTACTATCGCACTGATGGCATCTCCGCATTCAGCGAGGCGCGCGGTGGAACCGAGCCGGACGGGTTCGAAAGCCTTGGCGCAAACGCCAAGTTTGATATCGCGCTGGGCGAGAATTTCTCGATCGATCTGCGCGGTTTCTATGCCGACAGCGAGACCGAAATCGATGGCTTCACGGCGACGGGCTTGGGCGATACCAACGAGGTTTCCTACCGCGACGATTTGGTCGGCTATGGTGGGATCAATGCCAACTTCCTGGATGGACGTTTCCGCAACCGGCTGGGGATTGCATACACCAGGATCGACCGACGGAATTTCAGCTTCGATACCAACTCCGAAACCTTCGACGCTTTCGGTGAGAACCTTCGCTACGAATATCAGGGCGTATTCGACGCAGCCGACATAGCCGAGCTCGTTTTCGGCGCAGAGCGCGAGGAATCGGAGTATCTCAGCTCGAGTTTCGGTGCGCCCGCGATTGGCGATGATGTGTGGATCAACTCGGTCTACGGCCAGCTCAATTTGACGCCGTTGGACGGGCTCTCGCTGACTGGTGGCGTTCGCTACGACGATCACGAAACCTACGGTGATAATACAACCTTCGCTGCCAGCGGTGCCTATTCGCCCAACGGCGGCGATACCGTGCTGCGCGGCAGTTATGGCGAAGGTTTCAAAGCGCCTGCGCTGTTCCAATTGTTCAGCGACTTCGGAAATACCGATCTCGAGCCCGAGGAATCGGAAAACTGGGACGTCGGTATAACGCACAATTTCCTCGGTGGACGGGCCGAGGTAGGCGTCACTTATTTCGAACGCGACGCGACTAATCTGATCGCGTTTGTCGGCTGCACCGGCAATCCGATCCCGGCGTGTCAGGATCCGGCCAATCCACGCCCGTTCGGCACATACGACAATATCGCACTCGCAAGTGCCGATGGCTGGGAATTCGGTCTGGCGCTGCGTCCGACCGATGGCTTCGACGTCGCGCTTAACTACACCACCATCGACGCCCGAAACGATGTGAACGGCAATCGCCTGCCACGACGTGCGGAGGATACGATCAGTCTGGTCGCGGACTACCGCATGGAGAACGGCATCGGCATCGGTGCCACCGTGTTCGTGGCGGGCGACAGCTTCGACAATGCCACCAACACCACCCGCCTCGATGGCTATGTGGTGACCGATATTCGGGCGAGCTTTGGCATTACCGAGCAGATCGAAATTTTCGGTCGGATCGAGAACCTGTTCGACGAGCAGTATGAAACGATCTTCCGCTACGGCCAACCTGGTCGTGCGGTGTTCGGCGGCGTGCGCTACCGGATGTAATCGATGGTTCGGACGACCCTCGCGGCGCTGGCGTGCCTCCTCTCGGCCTGTGCGCAGGTGGCGGAGCGGGGAGCGGACGCGCCGCGACGCATCGTCAGCCTCGACTACTGCGCCGACCAGTATGTCCTGAAGTTCGCGGACCGCGAGGATATCCTTGCGCTGTCGCCCGATGCGGGAAAACGCTTTTCCTACATGCGGGCGGCGGCCGAAGGGATCCCCACGGTCCGTCCGCGCACGGCAGATGTGCTGGCACTGCAACCCGATCTGGTGGTGCGAACTTACGGTGGCGGGCACGATATCGCCGATTTCATGAAGGAGCCGGGAGTCCCGGTCGTGCAGATCGGCTTCCCCCAATCGATTGCCGAAGTGCGGGATGAGGTGCTGCGGGTGGGCACCGAACTTGGCAAACCGGATGAGGCCGAAAAGCTCGTTGCCGATATGGATCGGCGATTGAAGGCACTTGCAGAGAGGTCCGGTCCTCAACGCGAAGTTCTTTACATGACCCCGGCAGGCGTAACCGCGGGCGAAGGCACTCTGGTGCATGAACTGTTTGTCGCGGCGGGCCTGCGAAATTTTCAGAATCGACCGGGTTGGAACCCACTGCCACTGGAACGGCTCGCCTATGACCGGCCCGACGTGATCGCGGCAGCCTTTTTCGAAAGCAAGACCAACCACGTCGATAACTGGAGCGCGGCGCGTCATCCGGTGGCGCGGGCACAATTGCGCGAATTGCCAGTCGTGCCGCTGGAAGGGGCCTGGACCTCATGCGGGGGCTGGTTCCTGATCGATGCGGTAGAGGCGCTCGCAGAAGGGAAGGAAGGCGCGCAATGAACCGGGTAGTGGCGATATTGCTGGCAAGCCTTGTGGGCGCACTGGTCCTCTCGGTCGCATTGGGATCGGTGCCCTTGCCGCTTGACCGGGTGCTGGGCGCTCTCGCATTCCAGTCGAGCCAGGGCGATCAACTGGTCGTCTGGCAAATCCGCCTGCCGCGCGCCCTCGCCGCAGGTTTCGTTGGAGCGGCGCTGGGCATGAGCGGCGCGGCCTTGCAGGGCCTCTTGCGAAATCCGTTGGCCGAGCCGGGTATCCTCGGCGTGTCGGCCACCGCCGCACTATTCGCGACCTTCGTGCTTTATTTCGGTCTGGCAACCGCAGGCCCGCTGGTGCTGCCGCTGGCGGCAGTAGCTGGCGCGCTGATCGCTACGCTACTGGTGGCGCTCGCCGCCATCCGCACGCGTTCCGTCGTTACGTTAATTCTGATCGGCGTCGGTCTTTCGAGTTTCTCGGCGGCAATCATGGCCTTGCTGATGAACCTTGCTCCCAACCCCTTCAGCCTCGCGGACATGGTCAACTGGATGTTGGGGACGGTGGACAATCGCAGCTTCGACGACCTGCTATTTGCTCTGCCATTCATGGCGATCGGGGTCGCGATTCTGCTGGCCTCCCGTCGCGGCCTATCCGCGCTTGCCCTTGGCGACGAGGCGGCCGAAGGAATGGGGCTGGATCTCCAGCGGCAACGGCTGGCGGTGATTGTCGGCGCGGGGCTGGCAACGGGCGCCGCAGTCGCGCTGGCCGGAGCAATCGGCTTCGTCGGAATCGTCGCACCGCATCTTGTGCGGCCCTTCCTTCGCTACGATCCCGCGCGGCTACTGGTGCCCTCCGCCCTGCTCGGCGGGCTGATCCTCGTGTTCGCCGATATCGGCGTGCGCGTGCTGCCGACCGATAGCGAGCTGAAGCTCGGCGTCGTCGCCTCATTGCTGGGCGCCCCAGTATTCATATGGATCGCCGCGCGCAGGAGGCTGGCATGACGCTGCTGGAGGCAGAAGGCCTCGGCTATTCGGTCGACGGCAGGGTTCTGATCGCCGACGCCGCGTTTGCTCTCGGCGCGGGCGAGCTGACCGCGCTCATAGGGCCAAACGGGTCGGGCAAAACGACCCTCCTGCGTCTTGCGCTAGGCCTGTTGGAAAAGGACGCGGGACGCTCTTCGATCAATGGAACGGCGGTGGAAATGCTTTCGCCGGTAGCGCGCGCTCGCCGCGTTGCGTATCTGCCGCAAGCGCGTCCGCTCGTTTGGCCTCAGCCGGTTCGCGATGTCGTTTCGCTCGGGCGGTTCGCATATGGCGCTGCCCTTGGTCGCTTGTCGCAGGAAGACAGCGAGGCGGTGGAGCGCGCGATCCGAGTATGCCAGTTGGACGGCTTCGAGGAACGCGCTGCGGACACGCTCTCGGGCGGCGAATTGTCGCGCGTGCATTTGGCCCGGGCGCTTGCAGCGGAAACTCCACTGGTTGTGGCGGACGAACCCGTCGCCGCACTCGATCCGCGCTACCAGCATCAGACCATGCAGCTGTTCGCCGACATGACGCGCGCTGGACGCAGTGTCCTGACGGTCATTCATGATCTCGACCTCGCGCTGCGCTACGCCTCCAAGGTTCTCTGGATGCACGAAGGCCGAATTGTCGCAAACGGCACGCCGCAGGAGACCTTCACAGCCACACGATTGCGCGATGTCTTTGGCATCGACGCTCAGGTTCTGAGCGACGGCGCGCATACCCGGCTCGAAATCTCCGGCCCTGCATAACGTAGCATGACCGGGCGCGCGATCATGCTTCAGGGCACCGGATCGGATGTCGGCAAGTCGCTGCTGGTTGCCGGGCTATGCCGGATCGCAGCGCGCCGGGGGATCGGGGTCGCTCCGTTCAAGCCGCAGAATATGTCGAACAATGCCGCAGCCTGCCCCGGTGGCGGCGAGATCGGTCGGGCGCAGGCCTTGCAGGCAAGAGCAGCAGGCCTCGATCCATCGACTGATATGAATCCCGTGCTCCTCAAGCCTGAAGGCGATCGGCGTGCGCAAGTCGTGCTTAATGGGAAAGCCCTGCGCAGCGAGGAAGCGGCGGCCTATATGGCCAATCGGGGAAGCCTGCTTCCCTCGGTGATCGAGGCATTCGACCGCCTGAAATCGGCGCACGACCTCGTCATAATCGAGGGCGCGGGGAGCCCGGCCGAGGTGAACCTGCGCAAGGGCGACATCGCCAATATGGGCTTCGCGCGCGCTGCCGACGTTCCCGTAGTGCTGGTCGGCGATATCGATCGTGGCGGGGTCATCGCATCGCTTGTGGGCACCCGAACCGTCATCGAGGCAGATGATGCCGAGATGATCGCAGGCTTCGTCATCAATCGCTTTCGGGGTGATCAGACCCTTTTTACAGATGGCGTGCGCTTCATCGAAGACCGTAGCGGCTGGCGCTGCTTCGGCATCGTGCCATGGCTGCAATGTGCCGCGCGGCTGCCCGCAGAAGACGCTGTCGTGCTGCACCAAGCCAGACTGAAAAGCGGTGCCATTCTTATTGCCGTGCCGATGCTGTCGCGGATCAGCAACTTCGACGATCTCGATCCGCTGCGCGCCGAGCCGGATGTGGAAGTCCGTTTCATTCCCCCCGGCCAGCCAATTCCGCGAGAGGCGGATGCGATTATTCTCGCGGGCACCAAGTCTACCTTGGCCGACCTCGCGATGCTGCGGAACCAAGGGTGGCACCATGACATCGTCGCCGCCTGGCGCACGGGAGCGCACATTGTCGGCTTGTGCGGCGGGTTTCAGATGCTGGGCAAGCGGATCGAAGACGCCGACGCGGCAGATGGATTGGCAGGATCGGCGGACGGTCTTGGCCTATTCGATATGACGACGATGATGACCCTCGAGAAAGTGGTTCGCCCCATGAGCGGAACCACGATCGCCCATGGCGACCACGTGACAGGATACGAGATCCACACCGGTCGTTCGCTTGGCCCTGCGCTGAGTAGACCATTCTGCGAGCTCGAGGATGGCAGCTGCGATGGCGCGATCGCGGGAGGTGGCCGCCTGATCGGCACTTATCTCCACGGCGTGTTCGCGAGCGATGCGTTTCGTTCTCGCTGGCTCGAGCGATTGTGCAGCGGTCGGAGCAGCACGCTCGACTACGAAGACAGTGTCGAAAGTGCGCTGGACGAGCTTGCCGACGGGCTTGGGGCGGCCCTCGACGTGGATGCTCTGTTGGCGCTGGCGCGGTGATGGCCGCTTGGATCATGCTCGCAGGGCTGGCGGTAGAAGCCCTGCTCGGCTGGCCGGACGCGCTGGACAGACGGATCGGGCATCCGGTGCGCTGGTTCGGCTGGCTGGTCGAGCGGGCGGAGTGTCTGGGCAATCGAGAAGCATGGAGCAGGTCCGCGCGGGTCGCGATGGGCGGTCTCGTAATACTGTTTCTGGTGGCGCTTGCAGCCCTGCTTGGACTGGCGATCCAGCTGGTCCTGGCTGATGGGTGGGTAGGTTTCGTGCTGATGGCTCTTCTTGCCTCCAGCCTGATTGCCGCACGTTCGCTGCACGATCACGTCGCGGACGTGGCCAGCGCCTTCGAGGGCGCGGGGATCGATGCGGCACGGTGCACGCTCAGCCGCATCGTTGGTCGCGAGACTGCTGAGCTTGACGAGGCCGCCATCGCTCGAGCTGCTATCGAGAGCCTTGCAGAGAACACCTCCGATGGCGTCACCGCGCCCTTGTTCTGGGGGGCGCTTTTGGGATTGCCGGGCCTGTTTGCCTACAAGGCGATCAACACGCTCGATTCGATGATCGGCCATCGCAATGCGCGATATGAAGCTTTTGGCAAGGTCGCCGCCAGGCTGGATGACCTCGCCAACCTTATCCCCGCACGTTTGACGGGGACCCTATTCACATTCTGTGCTGGTTCGGGTCGGGCCATAAAGGTGATGTCTCGCGACGCCCGCAAGCACCGTTCTCCCAATGCAGGATGGCCGGAGTCGGCGATGGCAGGGGCCCTTGGCATCAGGCTTTCTGGCCCACGAGCCTATGGCGCGGCGACGAGCGAAGAGCCATGGCTCAACGCCGAAGCAGGCGACCCGGACGCGGCCGATATTCGCCGTGCGCTGGCTCTTTATCAGCGGGTCGTCGTTGCCGCCGCTCTGCTTTTAGCTGCGCTTGGATGGGCTCACTTGCTATGAGCGATCCCGATCTCGTTTCCGGCCATGGTGGGCGGATCGATGCGATGGCGCGGGCATTTCCCGATGCGCCCCTGCCATGGATCGACCTGTCCACCGGTATCAATCCGGCTGCCTATCCGTTGCCCCAGATGCCGACCGATGCATGGACACGGCTGCCGGGCGAGATAGCCCGCGCGAGCTGCGAGAGCGCCATGGCTGGTGCGTTCGGATGCGATCCTGCCTACTGCCGCGCGGTTGCGGGAACCGAGGTCGCCATCCGCCAACTGCCGTCGATCCTGCGGGCGAAAACGGTGGCGGTTCGCGCTCCAAGCTATGCCGATCACGCGCAAAGCTGGCGATCTGACGGCGCAAGCGTCGTAAAAAGGCTGGATCCGCTGGAGCTGGTCGAAAAGGCCGATGTCGTGGTGCTCGTGAATCCCAATAATCCCGATGGGCATTGCTGGCCTGTCGAGCGGATCGAACACGCGCGGGCCCGACTCGCGAAGCGCGGCGGCTGGCTGATCGTGGACGAGGCCTATGCCGATCTCGATCCATCGAAAAGCGTCGCTCCGTTTGCCGGGAGGCGGGCGCTGATGGTGCTGCGATCCTTCGGCAAATTCTACGGCCTGGCAGGGCTCCGGCTGGGTGCGGTGCTAGCTCCACCCGATGTTCTGCGCGAAATTGGGGAAAGGCTCGGCGGCTGGGATGTTTCCGGACCGGCCTTGGCTATCGGCAAATCAGCCTATGCAAATGTTGAATGGCAGGCGGCAACCCGCAAACATTTGGCGCTGCGGATGCACGAGCTGCGGACATTGATCGCGTCGGCGGGCCTGAATGATCGCGGCGGAACCGATCTTTTCCGGTTCGTCCAGGCATCCGATGCACCTGCTCTATGGCGAAAGCTGGCCCGCCATGGCATCGCCGTTCGGCGATTTGCGGGGGACGATCATCACCTGCGCATAGGGCTTCCGGCCGATACTGCGCAGTTTGATCGACTTGCGGAAGCCCTCAACCCTTGAGCCGCAACGGTATCCCGGCGACCACAAGCTCGACCGTGTCGGCGATTTCGGCGAGCCGCTGGTTCAGTCTTCCCTGCTCATCGCGGAAGTCTCGGCCGAGCTTTGTCTCGGGGACGATCCCCGACCCGACCTCGTTACTGACAAGCACGATATCCGCTGTTGCGCATGTGATGCTGTCGATCAGAGCAGCGGTTTCGCTGGAGATGTCCCGCTCCGCTAGCATCACGTTCGACAGCCACAAAGTGCAGCAGTCGATAAGTATCGTTCCCTCATTTAGCGAAGCGATCGTATGCGCAAGTTCGATTGGTGACTCGACCGTCCGCCAATGCTCGTCACGCTCTTCGCGATGCTTTTGAATTCGCTCTGTCATTTCGGAATCATAAGCCTGAGCGGTGGCGATGAATATGTGCGGTCCCTGCAATCGACTGCCTGCCGCAAGAGCGTGCCGGCTTTTGCCCGAACGAGCGCCCCCGAGGACGAGGTGAACGGAAGCCATCAGGTGAAGCCCTCGTCTAGTCGCCGCGCTGCCGCCCGGTTTACGGAACGTTTCTCGTCGCACGCCATACCGGACCAACGCGCGATCTCATCCAGCGTCCGGCCACAGCCCATGCAGACCTCATCATCTGCCGACAGCTTACAAATACTCCGGCACGGCGATTGCGTGCCATCAGGGCTAATAGTTGGCATGAGGCCGGTTCTAACCATGGTTGGCCTAGCTGGCAAAGGAACGCGCAGGTCTTGGGGGACTGGACGATGAAGCATCTCATGAGCCGCGAAAGGCTTCTTTCGGCTATCGTCTGGTGTGAGCGCAATCATACCGCCACGTTAGATTTGGAGGCGTTGCTGGCGCGTATTCCGAGTCTCAGGTTGCGCCGGAAAGAGGCACGCTCAGCGCTACGAAAGCATCTGAGCCGGCAAGAGCGTGTCCGTTGGGGCGAGAACACTATAATGATTTCCTCCGACAATGCTGAGGGCAAGGACGGCATCGCAAGGCATCTGGAAGAAAGCGCTGACATTCTCGACGCAATCGCCACTCGTGCGCTGACACCGAAAGAGATCTGCATGGCGCTGGAGATTTCCAACCAAGAACGTCTACGCTGGACGAAGGATGGCCGCTTGAAAACGTCAGGGACGCTGACCTTTACGACAGGGCGACGGGTGACCGTTCCAACGTATTCTGCGCACTGGGTCGCCGATTTGCTGAAGAAAAATCGAATGATCGATGGCTGGCGAAAGCAAGATGCGGCTTGATTGTGCTTATGGGATAGCTGGACTGATTAAATCGCATGCATGCCAAGCTGACATCTCCACAACGAAATGTCCGCTTTGGCCTTGCAACCTCAAATATGAGACTTTCCGCTTTCGTTTAGAGTTTCGGACGCCGCGAGGCGTCGGAAAGTCGACGGTGCCCGAACCCGCGGGCCGCACGCGGTGCGCTATGGGGATTTCGACTTTGCGCTGATCCCGACGGCTGCTGACGGTGCCGATAAGCGGAAGGGTCCGATAGCAGCCGGTCCGATTTTGCGATGACAAAGCAGCCGTAGGACGCCGGTTCGTCCGATTTTGGTGATGCGACTACTGCTTTTGGGCGGGTAATATGCGGACGTCATCGCCGCCGGAAGCGTGGCTGCGGCGGGGTGGAACAGTGTCATGCCGAGCCGGGTCACGGCGCAGGTTGCCCGGATGGAGCGGCTGCGCTCGGCGGACCGCGTGGCGGATGGCAGCGCTGGAAGGTCTCGATGATGACCATGTGCCCGCCGCAGCAAGGGCATGGCGGGTGGGGATCGGGCGGTTCGACGGGCGCCTCATCGACGGCAGGCGGTGCGACCGCGAGCAGCTGGCGGGCGCGTTCGAGACGGGCCTTGCGAGTGCTTCCGGCGAGGAGGCCATAGTGGCGGATGCGGTGGAAGCCACGAGGCAGGCAGTGCAGCAGGAAGCGGCGGATGAACTCGTCGGCGCCGAGCGTCATGATCTGCTGCCGGTCTGGGGCAGAGCGACGATAATCCTTGTAGCGGAACGTTACGCCATCCTCGTCGAAGGAGATGAGCCGACTGTTCGAGATCGCGACCCGGTGGGTGTAGCGCGAGAGATAGGCGAGCACGGCCTCGGGCCCGGCGAACGGCGGCTTGGCATATACCACCCAGCGCTTCTTCCTCACCGGTGACAGATGGCGCAGCAACGCACGGCGGTCGGCCAACTCCGCCAGCTTACCGAAGAAGGCGAGCTTGCCGGCATCGTGAAGCGCCAGCAGCCGGGTCAGGAACAGACGGCGGAAGAGTGCACCCAGCACGCGCACCGGCAGGAGGAAGGCCGGGCGGGACGATATCCATCGGTCCCCGTCCAGCGCGATACCGCCGCCCGGCACGATCATGTGGATGTGCGGATGATGGGTCATGGCCGAGCCCCAGGTGTGGAGCACGGCGGTGATGCCGATGCGCGCACCCAGATGCTTGGGATCGGCAGCGATGGTCAGCATGGTCTGCGAGGCGGTCTTGAACAGCAGGTCGTAGAGCAGAGCCTTGTTGTGGAACGCGATGGCGGCGATCTCGGCGGGCAGCGTGAACACGAGGTGGAAATAGCCGACCGGCAGCAGGTCGGCCTCGCGCGCGGCGAGCCAGGTCCGCGCGGCGGCGCCCTGGCACTTGGGGCAGTGGCGGTTGCGGCAGGAGTTGTAGGCGATCCGCCAATGGCCGCAGTCGGTGCAGGCCTCGACGTGCCCGCCCAGCGCGGCGGTGCGACAGTGCTCGATCGCCGACATGACCTTGAGCTGATGCAGGCTCAGGTGCCCGGCATGGGCGGCCCGATAAGCAGGTCCGGCAGCACGGAAGACGTCGGCAACCTCGAGCGAGGTGCGCACCGGCTCTCAGCCGCTCGGCACCTCGTTATCCGGTGCCGCCAAGGCCAGTCGGTCGAGCGGGCTGACAACTGCCCGCATCGTCTTCGTTGCCACCTTGGTGTAGAAGGCCGTGGTGTTGAGCTTGGCATGGCCGAGCAGTGCCTGGATAACGCGGATATCGACGCCGTCCTCGAGCAGATGCGTCGCAAAACTGTGCCGTAGGGTGTGCGGTCCGACCCGCTTGGCGATATCGGCTGCCTCTGCCGCTTGAACGACGACCCGGTAGAGCTGGCGGGTGCTGATCGGCACCGTCGCGTTCTGACCTGGGAAGAGCCAGCCATCGGCATGAAGCACACCCTGTTGCCGCCCCGCGCGCCACCACTCCCGCAGCAGCACAAGCAGACCTTCGGGCAGCATGGCGTTGCGATAGCGTCCACCCTTGCCGCGTTCGATCCTGAGCAGCATGCGCTTGCTGTCGATATCGCGCACCTTGAGCGCCGAGACCTCGCCGACCCGCAGCCCCGCACCGTAGGCCACCGACAGCGCGGCCTGGTGCTTGAGGCAGGTCGTGGCGTCGAGGAGCCGCTTCACCTCGGGCTGGGTCAGCACAACCGGGATCTTGCGAGCATGAGCGGTGCGGACCAGCTTGCGGGCAAGCCCGGGCCGGTCGAGGGTGTGGGTGAAGAAGAACCGCAGCGCCGCGACAATGCTGTTCATGGTCGGCGCCGGAACGCCGGCTTCCTGCTGTTCGAGCTGGAAGCGGCGGATATCCTCGGAGGTCGCGGTGTGGGGCGAGCGCCCCAGCCAGGTCGCGAACCGCCCGACATCGCGCAGATAGTTGCGCTGCGTCTCCGGGCTGAACCGGCGCATGGTCATATCCTCGATCAGCCGCTGGCGCAGCGGGCTGATGGGCGAAACAGGTACAAGATCGTTCATCTCTCGACTCCTCGGTTGAAGGAGCCGGAATGGTCGGCCTTGTTCGATCTACTCGCTACCTTCTTGCTCTGGCGTCACCCGCGCCGCCAGCACCCCTCCCGCGAAGCGGGTTCGTGCACCGGCCCCAATTCCGCCGCTTCAAATGACAAGCGAAGTGGGCAATTAGATTGGATACTTTCACCGACCGCACTCCAAGCTGGGCATACGCCAAGCCAACCCTTGCACCTTGGAATCGGGTGGTTCAGAATGCCGCAATGCAAACGCCAGAGTGCGCCACGAAACTCCGAATTGTGCTTCCCCCGTGCTTCCCCGGAGTAACCGACAGACCGGGGAAGCAGGATCCGCCAACTTGCGATCCGCTTAAGCGGTTCAATTTTCGAAAGAAAAATGGAGCGGGCGAGGCGATTCGAACGCCCGACCCCAACCTTGGCAAGGTTGTGCTCTACCCCTGAGCTACGCCCGCTCACTAGACGCTCACCAATGCCGTTCCTTCAGGTCCGTATCGGTGGGGAAGCGCGCGGTTAGCAGGGGCGGTGTATAGCGGCAAGTCCTAAATGCGCCTGCCCTGTAGTTCTGCTGACCAATGGCAGGCCCGCGCCCGCCAAAGTCGAGCACGCCCCTTCACATCGAAACAAAATGCGCCACATAGGTCAGCGAACCAGAGACTTCGCGGTTCCGCGACGCAGTAAACACCATCAGGGGACGATACATTGGCAAGCACCGGTCTTAATCTCGACGAACAGAAGGCGGTCGACCGCTTCCGGACACAGGTCGTCGAGCCGTCCATGACGAAACTGGTAATCGTCGATTTCTGGGCCGAATGGTGCGGCCCATGCAAAGCGCTGACCCCGACGCTGGAGAAGATCGCCGCCGAATATGCCGATAAGGGTGTGATCCTTGAAAAGATCAATGTGGATGAAGACCAGTTTATTGCCGGCCAGTTCCAGATCAAGTCGATCCCTACTGTCTATGCCATGTTTCAAGGCCAGCCGGTTGCCGACCTGACGCCTGCACGCACCGAGAGCCAGTTGAAAGAAGCACTGGACCAGATTCTCTCGCAAATCCCGATTGGCGAAACGGGTACGCAGGGGGAAGCGCCCAAACCCGACCTGGACCAGTTCCTGACTATGGCCGAGCAGGTGCTGGCGGACGGGGATGCGGAACGTGCTGCTGGCGTATTTTCTCAGGTCGTCGAGATGGCGCCTGATAACGCTGCTGCCCATGCCGGCCTGATCCGCTCTCTGGTGGCTGGCGGTCAGACTGATGCCGCTCGCGCACATTTGGAGGCTCTGAACCCCGAACTCGCCGCCGACCCTCTGGTCCAGCAGGCAAATAGCGCGCTCGAACTGGCCGGTACGCAGGTGGACGAGGGCGAACTCGCTGCCCTGCGTGCTGCCGCCGTCGAGCGACCCGCCGACATGGATGCCCAATTCGCGTTTGCCGAGGCCGCCTATGCTGCCGGCGATCGCGATACGGCTGCCGATACACTGCTGGCGATGATCGAAAACGACCGCGAATGGAACGAGGGCGCGGCGCGTACGAAGCTGCTGCAAATCTTCGAGGCCATCGGGTTGGAAGATGACTGGGTGGTCGCCACGCGCCGTCGCCTGTCCAAAATCTTGTTCGGGTAAGGCACAGCACCCCCATGCGTCTTTCGATATTCCCCCTGCCCGGTGCCGTTCTGTTTCCTGGGCTGCAACTGCCATTGCATATCTTTGAGCCGCGATACCGTGCGCTGATCGGTGATTCGCTGGTGCGTGACCGGCGGATCGGGATGATCCAGCCGAAGCAACCGGTCGAGGGATCGCCGCTCTACAATGTCGGCTGCATCGGGAAAATCGAGCAGATCGAGGCAATGGAAGACGGACGTTACAACCTGATTTTGACCGGCGAGACGCGGTTCCGTCTCATCGAAGAAAGGCAGGTTGATACAGCGTTCCGCCAAGTCGAAGCCGAACCTATTGCCGATGATGGCGACGAAGTGCTCGCGAGTGTAGAACGCGCCGGTTTTGAGCGAGAAGCACGCCGGTTTGCAGATGCACAAGGCTATAGCGTGGACTGGGGCAACGTAGAGCGACTGGACGACCAGTCGCTAATCAACGGCGTATCCCAGATCGCTCCATTTGACCCCGCATCAAAGCAGGCTTTGCTCGAAGCTCCGGACCTTGCTGCGCGGTGCGAGCTGCTGATCCAGCTTATGTATTTCTTTGGCCGAACCGACGGGGAAGACGACAAGGTTACGCTTCAATAAGAACCGCACCTCTGCGCGTCAGGCCATGAAGCTGCCGCGCAGACCATCGATCACATATTGCGCTGCAAGTGCCGCCAGAAGAACGCCGAGCAGCCGCGTGATCACTGCTTCTACCTTGTCGCCGAACACTCGCATCAATGGGCCTGCTGCCATCAGCGCAAGCATGGTCAGCAGCAGCACGGATGCCAACGCGCCCAAAACAGCCAGCGTCTGTTCGGTGCCCTGGGCCTCGTTGGTCAGCAACATGATGGCTGCAATCGCTCCGGGCCCAGCCAGCATTGGCATGGCCATCGGGAATACGGAAACGTCTTCTACTTCTGGCGTGGTTGCGCGCACCTTGTCGGCACGCTGCTCACGCCGTTCGGTGCGTTTCTCGAACACCATTTCGAAGGCAATCCAGAACAGCATGAAGCCCCCGGCAATCCGGAAGCTGTCGAGCTCGATATGCAATGCAGCCAGCAATTGCTCTCCGAACAAGGCAAAGCCGACGAGGATGACCGCTGCGATGGCACAAGCGCGCATTGCCATACTGCGCGCCTGCGCAGGCAGCGCCGCTTTGGTCAGACCGGCATAAATCGGTGCGCAGCCCGGCGGATCGATCACAACGAATAGAGTGACGAAAGCAGAGATGAAGAGTTCGAGCATAAGTTTACGTCGAAGGCCTTAATCGGATGACGGCGTGATCCGGCCGGGAATCGGCTGATCAATTGCCATGCGCCATTGCCCATCTGCCAGGTAACTTGCAACCACGCGGCGCGTATCATCGGCCCTGTGGACCCATCGCCACCGCAGTGTGCCATCGGGAGACGCGGCCTGGCCGGAAACCGCTCCTGCCCCGGACACAGCCCCTGCCAATGTAGCAAGCTCCGGCGCAGGAGGCGCAGCAGTGCCTGCCCGCGCGCAATCGGCTACGCGGCCCTGCACCCTATCCAGTCCCTCGACCACGATGACATCCCCGGTCCGAGTGTCTTCCGGCAACGGTTCCGGCTGGGGATTATCGGGCGCGCTGGTGCTGTAAATCCAGCGATAGTCGCCACTTTCCTGCAGCCGCCAGACCGTAACGAAGGTGCCGACCTTGCCGTCAGCCTCTTCCAGTCGACCGCGGCTGATCGCCAGACGCGCATCGCAGCTGATCCACACGCCGCGTACGTTCCAGCGAATTGTCTCTGCGGGATCGCGCCGTCCCGAAAGCCATGCTGCGGCGTCCGTTGGTCCGGAAGGCAGATGGATAATTGCATCCGGCGAGGAAAATTCTCTGAATGCGGACCATTGCCCTTCACGAACCGCCATTTGCTCGAACGAAGCTTCTGTCGCAACAATCTTGCTAGGCTGCGCTTTGCCGGGCGCATTCTCGAGATACTGGTCAATCTGTTTGAGCACGGCGCGAGACGGACCGCGCGAGCTGGCACATGCACCGACAGCAAGGGCCAGTGCGACGATGATTGCCGTCTGCCGTAAATGCATCATGCGCTTTCCTATAAACTTTCAGGCGGGGACAACCCGGCATTGCGATGGGCCGCAACCAACGTATTGCGCAGCAGCACAGCAATGGTCATCGGCCCAACGCCGCCCGGCACTGGCGTAATGGCCCCTGCCCGTTCACTCGCCCCTGCAAAGTCGACATCGCCGACCAGACGGCCCTTCTCGGCACCGCCTTCCGGCGCAAGGCGGTTGATCCCGACATCAATCACGGTTGCGCCGTCTTTCAGCCATTCGGCCTTTACCATTTCAGGCCTACCCACCGCGGCAACGACTATGTCGGCCCGCGAAACCACTTCGGGCAGGTTCTTTGTTCGGCTGTGCGCAATCGTAACTGTGGCATTCGCATCCAGCAGCAATTGCGCCATAGGCTTGCCCACCAGAATGGAGCGGCCGATTACCACGGCATCCATGCCGGACAGGTCGCCCAATTGATCCTTCAGCAGCATCAGACTGCCCAGCGGCGTGCACGGAACGAGACCCGGCAGGCCCAACGCCAACTGGCCTGTGCTAACCGGAGTCAATCCGTCGACATCCTTGCTTGGCAGGATCCGGTCCACCACAGCCTGCTCATCCAGATGTGCGGGCAAAGGCAGCTGCACCAGAATGCCATCCACTTTCGGATTGGCATTCAAGGTGTCGACCATTGCCAGCAAATCGTCCTGCGTAGTGTCGCCGGGCAACAGGTGAGTGAAGCTTTCCATATTGGCGGCCAGCGTCGCCTTGCCCTTAGAGCGGACATAGACCTGACTGGCCGCATCGTCGCCTACCAGCACAACAGCGAGGCCCGCCTTGCGGCCCGCCTGCCGCTCGAAGTCAGCGGCCATTGCGCCGATCCGCTCTCGTAGATTCGCCGCGAAGGCTTTGCCGTCGATAATCGTGGCCGTCATACAACGGACCGCGCAACGCTGGTGAGGATGATGGTGAAGATTTGCAGGATGATGATCAGCACCAAGGGCGAGAAATCGATCGTGCCTGCACTGGGAATAACCCGCCGGATCGGCGCCAGCACCGGTTCGAGCAGGGCATTGATGGAGCGATAGACGCTGGCCATGAACTCGTTCGACTGATTGATCACATTGAATGCAAACAGCAATCCGATCACGAATTGCACAATGATCAGGGTGATCAGGACCGATGTAAGCAGGTCGACAATCTGGATCAGGGTAAAAAGCAGGTTCGACATTATGTGCCTTTCGGGCAGGTCTTTGAGAGGTGTATGATCAAACTAATACGCCTGAACGCGAAAGCAAGGGCTTAACCTGATGCAGCTTCGGCGCTGATGAGCGTACCGGCCCCGCGTGACGTAAAGAATTCCAGCAGCATCGCATGGGGCACCCGTCCATCAAGAACAACTGCCGCTTCGCATCCCGCCTCTACCGCCGCGGTGCAGGTTTCCAGCTTGGGAATCATTCCGCCAGAAATTGTTCCGTTTTCGCGTAGCGTAGCGATATCGGCGGGCCGAAGATCGGTCAGCAGCTTGCCATCATTGTCCAGAACGCCCGGCACGTCGGTCAGCAGCAGCAGCCGCGCCGCTCCCAGAGCAGAGGCAATCGCGCCCGCCATCGTATCGGCATTGATATTGTATGTCTGTCCGTCCTCACCCCGGCCGATCGGCGCAACCACCGGTATCATACCTGCCGCACTGGCGGTTTGCAGGATGGTAGTATCGACATGGGTCGGTTCCCCCACGAAACCCAGATCGATCACCTGTTCGATCTGGCTACCCGGATCACGCGTCGTGCGCTCCAGTTTGGTCGCGGTAACCAGTCCGCCATCCTTGCCCGATACGCCCATAGCTTTGCCGCCGGCAGAAGCAATCCAGCCAACCAACTGTTTATTGATCGCGCCCGATAAAACCATTTCCGCAATTTCAGCCGTCGCCTGATCCGTCACGCGCAAGCCATCTACAAAGGTGCTCTCTACCCCCAGCCGCTTCAGCATATCGCCGATTTGCGGGCCGCCGCCATGAACCACCACCGGGTTGATGCCGACAGCCTTCAACAGAACGATGTCTTCGGCAAATTCGCGCGCCGCCTTGGCATCGCCCATCGCGTGTCCGCCGTATTTTACTACAAAAGTGCGCCCGGCATAGCGCTGGAAATAGGGCAGCGCCTCGATCAGGACCTGAGTCTTGGCCAGCGTGTCGCGGTCTGCGGTCGAATTCGGCATTGTTACGCGCTCCTGCGCCCGTCTATTTTGGTTGGCAAGCGCCTAGCGGATGGAACGGGTATAGGAAAGCCGCGCCGGGTTTGCGGTGATACGCGGTTTTTGCCACAAGCTGGAGCATGCCATTGTCCCGCATCCCCATGATCGCCCTCCCCGCTGCAATATCGCTCGCTGCCTGCCAGCACAACGCGCCCGAGGTTGAGGAAAGCGCCGCCTCTGCGCAGGACGCATTCTTTGCAGCGCTGACCACCCATTGCGGCAAGGCGTATGAAGGGCGGCTGGTAAGCGATGACGCCGCCGATGCCGATATGGCGGGGGCCGAGATGGTGATGCATGTGCGCGAATGCTCCGACACACAGATTTCGGTTCCCTTTCACATTCGCCAGTCGGACGCGGAGTGGGATCGCAGCCGCACCTGGATCTTCACCCGCACAGATGGCGGCTTGCGCCTCAAGCATGACCACCGGCACGAAGACGGCGAGCGCGATGCCGTGACCATGTACGGGGGCGACACGGCAGAGGTGGGCGCCGCAGATGTACAGACCTTCCCCGTCGATGCCGAAAGCATCGCGATGTTCCGCGCCGAGGGGCTTGATGCATCTGTCACCAATGTCTGGACCGTCAGTGTCGAACCGGTGGACGCGGCGGACGCGCAGTTCACCTATCAATTGCGCCGAACCGTGGAGAGCGGTGCGCCAAAGGACCGGCTGTTCCGCGTAGAATTCGACCTGACCCACGAAGTTGCTGCACCGCCTGCGCCGTGGGGCTTCGAAACTGCGGGGTCCTGAGCGGACGCTCTTGCCCTCACCCAGATTTGACCCAAGCTGATAGTGCAAGCGTCGCCGGGCGGCATATCGAGCGCGCTGCACCTGTGGCTGCTCCTTGCCGTAATGCTGGCGGGCGAAGCGGATAGAGATTCCCCGGAAAGGATGATGTGAATTTGCCGCGTGCAGGACAGCGATATCGCACAAACGAAAGGGAGCGCACCTTCCGGCACGCTCCCTAACAAATATCTGGCCGTCCGTTATGGACAGACCCGGTCAGCTGCGACGGCGGACCTTGCGGTAATCAACCGTTGATGCCGCACTGGCATCACGGTAGATTACGTGTTCGTCTTGAATATCGAGGTGTTCCACCCCGACCAGACGCCCATCTTCCATCCGTACGGCAAGAACGTGCTCGTTATCCTTGTCGACCAGCATATCCGCGATTTTGCCATACTCGTCGCCAGTCAGCGAACGTACGGGGTAACCTCGAATATCCTGTTCCTCGTTGACCAATTGCCAGTCGGAAAGGGAATCGAGTTTTTCAAACCTGTCATCATTTTTCATCGCGGGTTTACTCCTCCATTTTTTACGTTGACGCGCTCGGCGAAGATATAGGCATCGTTGCCACCCTTCAGATCATCCTGCACTGTCTGCGGCAGATCCGACACATCAAGGCTTTCGACCCTGCCTGCTAGCGATACTGTGGAGCCCGGATTTACGTCGATCAGGCCTTCCTTCGCAGTATCGGGGGTCTGCACTTCGTCGAACCGGATCAGCGTTTCATTGGCGCCTTCGCCAACAGTAAAGCTCATGTCCCCGATCACGCGATTGACAGCAACTTCATCCAGATTGACGGTCTGGCCGATCTTGTCGCCCAGTGTGCCGAGTGCGGCCAGCGTTACGATGGTGCCGGCCTGTGCATCATCGATTGCCCCGTTTGTTTCGAGATCGGCGGCCATGCCGTCGACATCCGGTGCGACCATTTCGGTCTCGGCATCGTCATCCAGAACATCGGGCGTATCGTCGTCATTGTCGAATATCGCCCACAGCAGCGCTGCGACGCCAGCCAGCAGCAACAGCCACCAAAGCCAGGCCATGCCCGACGATTTTTTCTCTACCGGTATTTCGGCCATAGATTTTCCCCAGTTATTGCACCGGCAAAAACGTCCGGCTGAACAATAGAGCGGTTGGCCCAGCATCTTGTTCCGTTAGCTTTTGATAAGCCCCCACAATGTCTTGGCGCTCTTCGCCGCGAGCGGGACCCCCCGACACGGCTTATGGCGGGTTGCAAATAGAGGATCTTTAACCGGCAGGTAGGAGCCCGCGCCCTAACGAGGGGCAATGACACGAATAGTTCCTTTCCGGCGTCCGCTGCAGCAGCAACGCTCGCCCATTGGCTTCATTCTGATCGTCGTCGCCGTATTTCTCGGTGCATTCAGCGCCGTATTCTTCTGGGATGGCGGCGGGCGGAGCGGTTCGGCAGCAACGTTTGTGGAAGGCGCCGCCCCCGGAACACGCATCACGGGCAGCTTCGCGCGCTGCGGTGATGGTCAGCGCATCACCTGCGTAGTGGACGGTGACACGATCTGGGCGAACGGCATCAAAATCCGAATGGCCGATTTCAATACACCCGAGATCGGCAATCCGGGCTGCGAAGCCGAGCGCCGCCTAGGCCAGCGCGCCACAGTGCGGCTCACCACCCTGCTCAATTCCGGCGCAGTCACCGTGCACAAAACCGGGGACCGAGACACCGACGTCTATGACCGCGCCTTACGCGAAGTGCGCGTCAATGGCCGCAGGGTAGGCAACACACTAGTGGAAGAAGGACTCGCCCACGAATGGGAAGGGTACCAGCGCAACTGGTGTTAGAGAGATCCGGCGCGCAGCGCCGCAATGGCGACCGCCCGCCCGAGCTTATGCGAGGCAGCAAGGGGCGCGGATGCGCCCCGCCCGCAGGGTCCAAATAAAGAACTCATCTAATCTTGGCGCGCCCGTCTCTACCGTGACCCATCAACGCCAGCGGTAAAGAACCCACCCCTAACCCCTCCCGCAAGCGGGCGGGAGACGTGCTCAGGCGCTAGGGAACGCTGCAACTTCGCCCCTCCCACACGCGAACGCCGGAATCCAAAGCCCCCTACTTCTCCCCTCCCGCTTGCGGGAGGGGCCGGGGGTGGGCAAAACCAACAGATGCCCAACTGGAAAGAGCGCAACACCAAACGTGCCAAAGAACTCCGCAATCAAGCAACCCCGGCAGAACGCGCCCTCTGGCCGTATCTCGCCCGCTCTGCCCTAGGCGTGAAATTCAGCCGCCAGATGCCGGTCGGCCCATGGTTCGCCGATTTCCTGTGCCGAGAGCTGAAACTGGTGATCGAGCTGGACGGCCACAGCCACGACATCGCACCGCAGCGGGACATGGCGCGGGACGCGGCGCTTCAAGACAATGGCTACACCGTCCTCCACTTCACCAATGCAGACGTGTTGCAAAATGCGGAAGGCGTTGCCGTGTCCATCCGCGAGAAGGTCACAGAGCTAAGAGGCTAGTAAATTCCTCCCGCGTGCAGGAAGGAGGCGAGACTTAGCGGCCAAGCCGCCTGGTCGCAGCAGGGTGGGCGCAAGCGCAACGCAACAAGCATCGCCGCACCCGCAAAAAAACCTACACCAAGCCAAGGCCCACCCCTAACCCCTCCCGCAAGCGGTAGGGGAACACGCAAACCATCGACAAAGCGCCCCTCTTCCCCCCTCCCGCCCGCGGGAGGGGCAGCGAGACTTGCGAGCTTGCTCGCTAGTCGCAGTGGGGTGGGCTGAGCGGTACGTTGTGGTTCTTCCCGACCATATGGGCGGTGAACGTCACTTGGCAGGAAGTGCCGGAGCGGCGAGTGGACAGCTATGCTGCTCCGAGGGGGCGATGGAGATCATGAGTATAGCGAGAGCGCGACAATTCGTTTTATTGGGCTTCGTAAAAGGCCAATGCCATTATGGCTTCTTCGGTGTAGCGCCGTTGAAACTTAAGATACGAAACGAGGGAAAAAACCGAAAGTGAAGTTAACGACAACCATTCGAACAACCCTGCTCCTTCACCCGTTCCGCGCTCGGTTAAACCAAGCGGCCAAGTTCCCCATTTCTGATACACAAGAATATATATCAGTACGAACCATGAAGAGGTAAGAAATATAAAGCTCAGGCTGCGGAACAACCCAGCCATAACTAGGTAATTGTACATTCGAGGGACGGCATCGGGCACGTTATTTATAACGTAGTATTCTAACGACTTGTACCATTTGGTGTCAGTTCGAATTGTATCATCCGGAACGACAAATTTCTCATATTTTGATTTTACTAATTCGAACGCCTTCGGTGGAATTCGAGTATCCAAATATCCGAACAATCCCGCCCAGTAGACTATTGCATAATGGAAAGCGCATGGGAGGTGAAAAGCCGCGCGCACAAATGATGGGAAGACGGCATTTTCTTTCTTTATCCTTTTGGCACGAGCGAAGAACATCTTCCGGAGCTCTTCATCCCGTTCAGCCCTGCTGCTTTTCATTGAGATAATAATGGCAGTGCTCATTTTACCGAGAAACCGATCGACGGCTTTCTCGATTAGTTGGCTAGCAAGATAAGCTATCAGATGGCCGAGAACATACACCGCCATCAAAATTGCTAACGCCCGAACAATTTCGAGAGTGACCTGAGGCGCAGCATCAAGCAGGAAACTTGGCATCGGAATACCAAGTGGATGGATAAAGTATCTATATAAAAATGGCAGCGCAAAAAGCCCACCGCCAAAATATACTACTAGATCATAGTTGGCGAAAGGCGGTCGGCCGAGGGATTTGATGGTATCAATCACTCAAAATCCTGTCTCTTATACACATCTCCGAGCCCACGAGAC
>OJAU01000029.1_pt1 | contig 129892 bp, 127 predicted proteins | sample 1589791 | NCBI WGS metagenome assembly OJAU01 (sample SAMN05416849, study PRJEB24817) | seawater metagenome | isolation source: Sea water | place: Canada:Atlantic | collected 2013-07 | reverse complement strand
ATCTACACAGAGTAGATCGTCGGCAGCGTCAGATGTGTATAAGAGACAGCCCGCACATCGTTCAGGAACACGTCCAGTGACGGGATGGCTTCAGCGGTGCGGGCGGCTATCATCGTCGCTCTCCGGTTGCGGGCTGTAGGCGGGGCGATCATCCTCGGTCTCTGGGTGCAGTAGCGCTTCGATGGCAGGCACCATCGCCTGAGGAACCAGCATCATTTCCAGACCGAGCGCGCGGGCAATATTGATCAAGGTCGTGGTGCGCGCTGCCGCCGACCCGGTTTCAACATCGCGGTAGCGTGGGCGCGATATGCCGGCCAGATTGGCCACCTGCTCCTGGGTCAGTCTGGCGGCCAGTCGGGCGCGGCGAAAATGGTCGCCGATCGCTCCCAAAGCTTCTGCTTCCATGTTCATGTGATGCCTTTGCGGATCATTTCTGTAACATTGATCTGAATGCGTATCATATTCCATGATGAACGCCAAGGCCATGATGCCTAAACATATCATTGTCATAATCAACGTAGCGTTTAGGGATCATTCGGCGTCTGATCAGCGCCGACGCCAAGAAAGTGCCGCATGCAAACGAATCAGGCTGGCTTCCTTTTGCCCTGCGCAAATAAGCTTCTGGCCATATTCGGCGAATTCATGTGGCGAATTGAGCAAGAGCGACTAAAATAGCCGTAGTTCTGGAATGCGCGCCGGTCGCGATGGGAGGTGATCATGCATGATCACCGCTCGACAGTCGCGGGCCGCACGCGCGTTACTGGGTTGGACGCAGGAGACGCTCGCTGACAAGGCCCGAATATCACTGACTGCCCTGAAGCGCCTTGAGTCCGAGAACCGGCTCGAGGTGTATGAGGCAACGCGGGATCAGGTGCGCCGGGCGCTTGAAGCAGCAGGGATTGTTCTCTTGTCCACGGATCGCGGGCAAGGAGTGTTGTTGGTTCATGGCCAAGACGAGAAGAGACACCGACATATCCACGGCGGTTGATTGGCGCAGGCACCATCATCGATCTGCCGCGGCGGCCTGTGTCTTGCTGAGATCCTCGACATGACATCCGCAGCCTCCTCCTTCGACGACATTGCGCCCATCAGCAATGAGCTCACCGAATATGATCGCGCGCATATCAAGCTTTATATGCGGCTACTCGATGCCGACGACGATGGCGCCGAGTGGACCGAAGCCGTTAATGTGCTGTTCGGTATCGACCCTGTTCAAGAGCCCGAGCGCGCCAGGCAAGTCCATGACAGCCATCTGGCACGGGCGCGCTGGATGACGCAGAGCGGCTATCGCCAGCTGCTCCGTCGTCCGACGGATCGCGACTGACCTTGGCGTTGACGCCAAAGTGATGCCCTGTGGGCATCACTCTATGCCGCCTATCTGGCTTCCTTCCGTGTAGGAACGCCGCAATCTTTTCACGCTCCACCTGTGCAATTTCAACCAGGAGCGGAGCCATGAAGCCGGATACGTCCCGCTGGCGAGACCAGAGCCAATATGAATTCTACGATGCGCTGCCCGTTGAGGGCGTCGCGTGGGAATGCTTACGCCGTAACACTGCCTATCAAGCCAGCTTCGATTATCTGGTAACGCAAGATGCCGGACATCTTCCCCTTTCGGATGATGTCCAGCGTCGCTGGGGGTTACGATTTCCCGGCAGACCCCCAACATTCCGCGCTCGACCAACCGGTCGTCTGGTCGCCTCTTGCCAATCCGGCCGTGCTGATGCTCGGGGCTACCCCGGATTTTCTGACTCCTTCACCGGCCGCATTATCCGTCGATCCTGTTGATGTCATCAGCGGTCCAGAGGGGGCATATGGCGCATGCCGCGATGGGGACGGCCAATATCTGATCCTGGCTGATACCAGCCCTGATGCGCAGCCCGCGATCATCCTGCCGCTTGACGACGATCTGCCGGACCGGCTCGAAGCCGTTCTCAGGCTCTGGCACACGCTGGCCGCGAAACCGGCGCGCCGCGATCCAAGGATGACGCTGTATCAGCGCCGGCGCTTCCGCCTGGTGATGCAAGCCGCAGACGGCAACGCCGATCAGGCCAGCTATCGCGAGATTGCCCTCGCGATCTACGGCGAGGACCGCGTTCGGGCCGAGCCGTGGAAGACATCGGCCTTGCGTGCCTCTGTCATTGCCCTTGTCCGGTCCGCCGCCGCGCTCATCGATGGCGGCTATCGCGACCTCTTGCGCCATCGCCGCAAACCCTGACGCCAACGGCAGATGGGGTGAGGATTTCACCCCTTCAATCTTCCTCATCCCCCATGCCAGCGCTTCTTCGCCACCGTGCGCATGACACGCCGCTGATCGTCAGCGGCATCCTGCACAACCACGGAGGCCCGCCCCATGCGACCCGATCTCGCCGCCTTGCCGCCACGCTACCTGCGCACCAAGGAAGCCGCCGACTTCCTCAGCCTGTCGGCCCGCACGCTGGAAAAGCACAGGACTTACGGAACGGGACCTGCCTATCACAAGCTCGGCGGCCGCGTCGTCTATTCGGTCGAGGATCTGGCGGCCTGGGTCGCGCGGGGAGCGGTTACCTCCACGTCCGATCCGCGTGGACAGGTTCTCCCGGCAAAACCTCTGCCGGTGACACCGTTCACCGCGCCCAAACGCGTTACGCGCTGAACGCGGCTGCAGTCTCCTCATGGCACCTCAGCACCGATCCGGCTCGGAACGCGGACAACTCGATCTATTTCGGGCGCTTCCCGGTGAATTCGCGCCACGAGACGCACAGGATCTCATGGCTTACCCCTTCTTCTCCCTTTCAAAATCACACCGCATCCGCCCGATTGATTTTGCCGCGGGCAATGTCTCGATCCGCGTCGAAGCTGTTCCCGACCACGGCATGGCGACGATCTGGGACGCCGATATTCTGATCTGGGCCGCCAGCCAGATTGTCGAGGCGCGCGATGCAGGCCTGCGCACGTCGCGCCTAATGGCAGCAACGCCATATGAGATCCTCACATTCACAGGGCGCGGAACCTCGCAGCGGGACTATCAGCGGCTGAAGGCAGCGCTCGACCGGCTGCAATCGACCACGGTCGCAACCTCGATCCGCCAGCCCGCCAACGGAAGGCGGCATCGCTTTTCCTGGATCAATGAATGGCGGGAGCGGACCGATGCCAATGGTCGCTCGGACGGCATCGAGATGATTGTTCCTGACTGGTTCTACAGTGCTGTCCTGGATGAAGCGCTGATCCTCACCATCGATCGGGCTTATTTCAATCTGACCGGCGGGCTCGACCGCTGGCTTTATCGTCTCGTGCGCAAGCATGGCGGGCGACAGAAAAACGGCTGGCGGTTCGACTTCCGCCACCTGCACCAGAAATCGGGAAGTCTGTCGCCGTTCAAGCGCTTCGCGTTCGAGCTGCGCGACATTATCCGCCGCCAGCCGCTGCCCGGTTACACCCTGTTCGCCGAGGTCGAAACCGGAGGCCGGATGTTGCTCGCTTTCGAGCCTGTTCCCGCCTGTGGAAAACCTGTGGATAGTCTCGTGCTAACGGGAACCCGCACTATCGTGCCATCAGGAACCGGAGGCTCGTGCTATCGGGAACCCAAACAGCCCTTACCCTACGGTAATAAAAGCGGAAATCGCGCCCTTAACTTAGAGTCTAACACAGAATCTAACTTTGAAGAGCGACGGCGCGATGTGGAAAAGCTCATCGCGCAGGCTAGTGCTGCCCTCAGAGTGGGCGCACGCAAAGGCAAGCTGACGCCCGCAGAGCAAGGATCACCCGCGCCAAAAAACACGTCTGAATTTCCTCTCGGCAAACCGGGAGGGCGGCGATGATCCTCGCGCTCCTCAATCAGAAGGGCGGCGTGGGCAAGACCACGCTGGCGCTGCATCTCGCCGGAGCCTGGGCCGCGAAGGGGCAACGCGTCATCCTGATCGACGCCGATCCGCAAGGCTCTGCGCTCGACTGGTCGCAGCGGCGCAGCCATGAAGGGCTGCCAAGGCTGTTCAGCGTTATCGGCCTGGCCCGCGACACATTGCACCGGGAAGCACCGGAGTTGGCGCGTGGCGCTGATGTCGTCGTCATCGACGGGTCGCCCCGCGTCGCCGGCCTCATGCGCTCCGCCCTGCTCGCCGCCGATCTGGTGTTGATCCCGGTCCAGCCATCACCTCTCGACGGCTGGGCTTCGGCAGAGATGCTGGCGCTGGTGACGGAGGCGCGGATCTATCGGCCCCAGCTGGCCGCACGCTTTGTCCTCAATCGCTGCGCCGCGCGCACCGTTATCGCCCGTGAGACAGCCGAGACCATGGCCGATCACGATCCGCCCTTGCTTGCCACCACTATCGGCCAGCGCGTCGCTTTCGCTGAGAGCGCGCAAACTGGACGGCTCGTTTCCGAGACCGATAGCGGGGAGCGCGCCATGCACGAGATGGCGGCGCTTGCGGCCGAGATCGACGGCCTCGGGATCGGGAGGGCACGGGCATGACACGTCCTCCCGCCAAGGTCCGTTTTGCATCACGTCCGGGCGATCCCGATAGCTGGATCCGGGCAGCGGATGCGCCGCCAACCGGCAAAGGTGCCGGCGCGGCATTCACCGCCCGCCTGACCATCGACATCACCCCCGAACTGCGTGGGCGCATCAAGGTCGCCGCCTTCCGGCGCGGTAACACCGTCGCCGTCATGCTCCGCGAACTGCTCGATCGCGAGTTTCCACCCTCCGAAGGAGATCGACCATGACCGCAAAGATGGCATGCCATGCGCATGGCCGTCCGCTCCCGGACGGGCCAGCGCCCTTAACCACATTGGTCGATCTGACCTTCCAGAAGCTGAAGGTCGAGCACTGGATACGTTTCGGCCGCAAGAGCTTTGAGCAGATCATCGACCGCCGTCGCAGCATCGTCGGTTTCGCACCCGAGAGCATCTTCGCTTTCGTTCGTTGGGCCTCCAACGACTACGGCACCATCGTTTCGCGTCTCGACATCCTGCGCGCCATCGGACGCGGCGAACCATTCCAGACAGTTCCCTTCGTTCGCCCCGGCGGCGAGATCCTGTTGCGGATCAATGGCTGGCCAAAGGTACAGCGGGCGCTGGCCGTGATCGACGCCGTGGAGGCACTTAGCGTCGATCCCGCTGACGCATCGCCGGATTACTGGCGGCACGTCCATAACCGTCTGAGCGCCGGTCAGGAACCAAATCCCTACACCGCAGAGCGGCATGCCGCGTGGATCGGCCGCCGGAGGATCGCGCCATGAGCCGCCGCCATATCTTCGCGGCGGCGTCGCTGGCCGCTGCCAGTCTTATCGCCACATCCGTCGCCGATCTGCCGACCCGGTTGATCTGGAACGCCACAGCCAGCGCGCCCATAGGTTTCTACACCGTTGAACCCGCCAATGCGCTCGAAGTGCCCGAACTGGTCGCCCTCATGCCGCCCGAATCGCTGGAGCAGTTCATGGTCGAGCGCGGCTATATCGGTCGCGGTGTGCCGCTCCTGAAGCGCGTTCTCGGTCTGCCGGGACAACGCGTCTGCCGCAGAGGCGCGACCATCACCGTCGATAACGTGGAAATGGGCGACGCGCTGGAGCGCGACCGTCTGGGCCGCGATCTGCCGGTCTGGCAGGGCTGCCGCATCATCCGCGACGGCGAACTCTTCCTCATGAATGGGCAAGTCCGTGACAGCCTGGATGGCCGTTACTTCGGACCTGTTCCCGCCAGTTCCATCATTGGCCGGGCGCTGCCGCTCTGGACCGATGGGGAAGGCGATGGCCGCTACCAATGGCGCCCGGCCACGCACTGAAACCACCCCTAAACATCAACCACAGGAGACTTGTCATGCCACAGATCGGACAGTTCACGCGCGATGAAACCGGCTTTACCGGGCGCATTCATACCCTCACGCTCTCCCGCGAACTCATCATTGTTCCTGCGGAGCATTCGGATGCCGAAAACGCGCCAGCCTATCGCATTCATTACGGCGATGCCGATGGTCCGGAGGTTGGCGCAGCCTGGACACGCACCGGCGAGAAGGCCGGCAAATATCTTTCGGTGCTGCTCGACGATCCCGCCTTGCCGCAACCGATCCGCGCCAACCTGTTCCGTGACGGTGATGCGGGCACGTCCTGGTCACTGCACTGGACCCGTCCGCGCCAACGCGAAGATCGGGACTGAGATCATGCGATCCCCTGCCCTTCTTCTCTTCACGGCCTTGCTGTCACTTGGCAGCGGCGGGACGCACGCGGCTGCTCAGGTGACGCCGAAACCTGCGCCTGTTTCTGCGCATCCGCATGCTGGGTTCATTGCCGAAGCGTCACAGCGCTTCGGCATTCCAGAGCACTGGATTGGCGCTGTTCTACGCGTGGAAAGCGCGGGTGATGTGCGCGCCGTATCGGCGGCGGGCGCGATGGGATTGATGCAGGTGATGCCCGGTACATGGACGAGCTTGCGCATCCGCTATGGTCTCGGCCGTGATCCTTATGATCCTCGTGACAACATCTTTGCGGGGACAGCTTATCTGCGTGAGATGTGGGACCGCTACGGCAATGCGGCGGCGATGCTTGCCGCCTACAATGCTGGTCCCGGTCGCTATGACGAGCATCTCGCGACAGGCCGCGTTCTGCCCGCCGAGACGCGGGCCTATATAGCCACGCTTGCACCGCTTTTCGGCGGCGCGGCTGCGCCCGATGCGCCGACAAGCGTGCCGCCGCCACCACCGGACTGGCGTGTGGCTCCGCTGTTCGTCATGCAATTCCGCAGCAATGGGGCTGCGGCCAGCCAGCCGCCCCGCGATGCCCGCGCATCCGTTCCGGTGCGCGATCCTGTTGATGCGGAACCGCAGGGCGGCAACATTTTCGTGGCCCGCGCGAGCGATCGGGATGCGCCATGAGCATGGCGTTCCCGCGCTCTTTCGGTCCGGTTCCGGTGTTCAGTCAGGCCGATTTGCGCCTGGCAGCATTCCCGGCAGGAAGGGCAAAAAGGGAAGGAAGGGCGGAGGGCAAGATAAAAGAACATGGCACTCCACCGGGCCAGTTCGGGAAATTCTTGTTGTCTGCACACTGGTTAGCGGGGCCGCAGGCGGCACCACGGTTTTGGGCATCGCGTGCCGCGATTGTTCGCAATCCCTTGTCTTTGCTGGGTTTTGACCGGCACTACGGCGGTGTAATGACCGATTTTCAGCAAAACGGTCCCGGATTGCGGCCATGAGCGCCGATGATGAGAACCGCTTCCGCCCGAAGCCCGGCCGCATCCGATCCGACACGCCGAAGGCGGGCAAGGCCAAGAGCTTTCTGACGCAGGCGAAAAAGCTCGCCCGCCAGCAGGGCGACGCCCATTCCAGATATTCTTCCCGCCCCGGCACCGGCAAGGCCGGAAAGAGTGGGAAGGCGTCAGGAGGTGCCGGTGGGCCCGGTATCAAACGGGGGCGCGGCGCGGTCTTTGTCCGCGCCCGCAGCCTGTCGGGTGGATGGCGTCACAGCACGGTGGGAGTGCGCCGCGTTGTCGTCAAAACTCGCTATGTCCAGCAGGCCGGGAAGAACGGTAAAGCCGCCGCCCATCTACGCTATATCCAGAGGGATGGGACATCGCGTGATGGCGAGCGCGGTCAGCTCTATTCCGCGAATGACGATCGCGCCGATGGCGAGGCTTTCCTTGATCGCGGCAAGGATGATCGCCACCAGTTCCGGTTCATCGTCTCGCCCGAAGATGGCGTGGATCTCACCGATCTGAGCGAACACACCCGCGATCTGATGAAGAGCATCGAGGCCGACCTTGGCACCCGGCTCGATTGGGTGGCGGTCAATCACTACAACACTGGCCAGCCCCATGTGCATGTCATCGTCAATGGCCGTGACGACAAAGGCGACGATCTCGTCATCAATGGCGATTATCTCGCCAACGGTATCCGCGAGCGGGCGAGCGAGTTGACCACGCTGGAGCTTGGCCCCGTCACCGAGATCGAGCAGTCCCGCAAGCTGTCGGCGGAGATCGACCAGGACCGTTTCACCCGCATCGATCGGGCGATGACGGCGGAGGCAGACGACCGATTGCTCGACCTGGGCTTTGAGCCCGACGATCCCCGCCGTCAGTTCAACCGGACCCTACGCCTGCGCCGTCTCGCCAGACTGGAGAAGATGGGGCTTGCCACCGAACACGCGCCCGGCGTCTGGGAGCTCAATGCGAAGATGGAATCGGCGCTGCGCGAACTGGGCGAGCGCGGCGACATCATCCGCAACATGCACAAGGCGCTGAAGGCTGATGGGCTGGAGCGTGACCCGATGACCTTCCAGCTCCACGATGCAGCCCCAACGGTCCCGATCACAGGTCGCGTCGTTGACAAATATCTCACTGACGAGATGGGCGAGAACCTGACCCTGGTGGTGGACGGGATCGACGGGCGCACGCATCATGTTCCCGGCATCGACCCCACGCGCGTCGAGGACGCCCGGATCGGCAGCATTATCGAGGTCGGTCCCGCCGATACGGTAGGGCGTCCATCAGATCGAACTATATCGACCATCGTCGAAGACGGCCTCTATCGGCCGAGCCGTCATCTCGAACAGGCCAGGTTCGAGGGGCGCGTGCCGGGCGGGGATTATGAAGGCTATGTGGATTCCCATGTCCGGCGGCTGGAGGCGCTGCGCCGCGCCGGGATCGTCGAGCGGATCGACGCCGACCGATGGCGCATCCCCGAGGACTTTGAGAGCCGGGCCGCGACCTATGATGCCGGTCGCAACCGGCAAGCAAACATCCGTGTCGTCTCGACGGTTGAGCTGGAAAAGCAGATTGGTGCCGATGGCGCGACCTGGCTTGATCGGCGGCTGGTGACGCCGGATGCCTCGGATCTTGCACCAGCAGGGTTCGGACAGCAGGTGCGCGAGGCGATGGATCAGCGCCGTGAACATCACATCGAACAAGGCGACGCCACCCGAAGCCGCGAAGGCCGCATCCTCTATCGGCGAAACCTGCTTGCCAATCTGCGCGAACGGGACGTAGCGCGGGTTGGCGCTGAAATGGCCGAGGGCAAGGGGTTGCCGTTCCGCGTGGCTGCCGATGGCGAGAATGTCAGCGGCAAGTTCACGGGGACCGCGCAGCTATCCAGCGGCAAATTTGCAGTGGTCGAGAAGAGTCATGAGTTCACGCTTGTGCCATGGCGGCCCGTCATCGACCGCCAGCTTGGCCGGGAGGTGATGGGCGTCGTGCAGGGGCAATCGGTATCTTGGCAGTTAGGGCGGCAGCGAGGATTGGGGGTCTAATCCTTGGCTGGCCTTCGGGCTGTGCAAATTGCTCTGGTTCCGCCGGAGAGGAAACCGCCCTTGAACTGACCCATCCGATTAGCCGCCGATGGTATCCGACACCGCTTCGGCTCGACCTTTCCTGTTGCTTCCCGCGAATTGCCTATTCTCTGATCGGCTTCGTCTCTCTTGTCGATCGGAGTTTTTATGCGTGGAGGCCGAATCCTCTGGGGCCCGCTCATTGTCGTGTTCACCATCGTCCTGGTGACGGTCTGGGCCGCAACCGAATGGGTAGCGTTCCGCCTCGGTTTTCAACCCCAGCTCGGCAACCCGTGGTTCGATGTCATGGGATGGCCTGTCTACTATCCTCCAGCCTTCTTATGGTGGTGGTTTTCCTTTGATGCCTATGCCCCTGGGATTTTCACCGAGGGTGCGATTATCGCCACATCCGGCGCGGTCATGGCCATCGCCGCCGCCTTGCTCATGTCGATCATCCGGGCGCGCGAGGCGCGCAACGTCGCGACCTATGGTTCCGCCCGGTGGGCCGAGGATAAGGAAATCCATGCGGCGGGGCTACTCGGCCCCGATGGGGTCGTGCTGGGCCGCCACAGCAAAGACTATCTGCGTCATGACGGACCTGAGCATGTTCTTTGCTTCGCTCCCACCCGATCGGGCAAGGGTGTCGGTCTCGTCGTGCCGACACTGCTGACCTGGCCAGGGAGCTGCATCGTCCATGATATCAAAGGCGAGAACTGGAACCTGACGGCGGGCTTTCGCTCGCGTCACGGCCGGGTGCTGATCTTCGATCCGACCAACGTCCTTTCCGCAGCTTACAACCCATTGCTGGAAGTCCGGCGGGGCGAATGGGAAGTGCGTGATGTGCAGAACATTGCGGATATTCTGGTCGATCCCGAAGGCAGTCTCGACAAACGCAACCACTGGGAAAAAACCAGCCATTCGCTGCTGGTCGGCGCGATCCTGCATGTCCTTTATGCCGAGAAGGACAAGACGCTGGCGGGTGTGGCGAGCTTCCTGTCCGATCCGCGCCGCCCGGTCGAGGCGACCTTGCGCGCCATGATGGATACGCCGCATCTGGGCGAAGCCGGGGTGCATCCCGTTATCGCCTCGTCGGCGCGCGAGCTGCTCAACAAGAGCGAAAACGAACGATCCGGCGTGCTGTCGACCGCCATGTCTTTTCTCGGTCTATACCGAGATCCGGTCGTGGCCCGCGTGACAGAACGTTGTGACTGGTGCATCGCCGATCTGGTCGGGGCGAAAGACCCTGTCAGCCTCTATCTCGTCGTACCGCCATCCGACATCAACCGCACCAAGCCACTGATCCGTCTGATCCTCAACCAGGTTGGGCGGCGGCTGACCGAGGAACTGGAAACTGCCGGCAAACGGCATCGCCTCCTGTTGATGTTGGACGAGTTTCCGGCGCTCGGACGGTTGGATTTCTTTGAATCGGCGCTGGCTTTCATGGCCGGCTATGGACTGAAAGCGTTCCTGATCGCGCAATCGCTCAACCAGATCGAGCGCGCCTATGGTCAGAACAACGCCATTCTCGACAACTGCCATGTGCGCGTTGCCTTTGCCGCAAACGATGAACGCACTGCCAAACGGATCAGCGATGCGCTCGGCACGGCCACCGAAATGCGCGATTCCACCAACTATGCCGGTCATAGACTTGCGCCCTGGCTCGGGCACCTCATGGTCTCGCGACAGGAAACGGCTCGCCCGCTGCTGACGCCGGGCGAAATCATGCAGCTACCGCCCACCGATGAGATTGTCATGGTGGCGGGTGTGCCGCCGATCCGCGCCGCCAAGGCGCGCTATTACGCCGACACGCGCTTTCAGGAACGGGTGTTGCCGCCGCCAGATCTGCGTAAGCAGCTGACGAAGATCACCGCGTCACCGTCAGACGACTGGACGAGCCTTATCGTACCAGCAACCGCCGCCAATGGGCCTAGCGTGAGCGAGGTCGATGGCGATCCCGCCAATGCCGGTATCCGCCGTGAGCCGGAACTGCCCGAACACGAGGAAATCGTTCCGCCACCGCCATCCCCATCGCAGGAGTTCGACATCTTCGATGATGAGCCAGACGTCGATGCCGGCAAGGCCCAAGCCATGCGTCAGCGGATGCGCATGGTGGCGCGGCAGGCGTCACTCGACCCCAACGACGGCATCGAGCTTTGAGAGGGGAGACAGCCATGGCCACTCGCACCCGTATGAACGTCTATTTCGCGCCCGATCTGCTGAAGCAGGTCGAAGCCCTGGCGCTCCGCCGCAATGTTTCCAAATCCGCAGTGATCGAGGCCGCGGTGGCGTCCTTTCTGTCTGGTGACACGACCGAACGGCTGGAAGCCGCCATGTCGCGCCGTCTCGACAAGCTTGGTCGCCAGTTCGACATACTCGACGAAGATGTCGCCATCCTCGGCGAAACGCTTTCGCTGTTCGTCCAGTTTTGGCTGACCATCACGCCGCCGCTGCCAGACAGCGGCAAACAGTCGGCGCGGATCAAGGGTAATGAACGGTTCGAAGGCTTTATGCAGACCCTCGGCAAGCGACTTGCTACTGGCGATAGATTCCTGAAGGAAATCTCGCGCGAGATGCCCGGCGGACAGCTGGGAGACGAAGGTGACTAGTGCTTCGTCTGCTTGAATCTGAGTTGGCGCGGCTCCTCGATCCTGAAAGCGACCGATGGTCGGCCGGGACCGGCAAGATTAACAGGCGGAGTTTTGGTCGAAAGCGAAAAAGTGGGCCGTTAGGGGCGGCGTCAACTAGTGAATATTTTCATCGGGTCGGGACTGAGTTGCGAATATACATAAATCGTTGAGAGAATGATCCTTCGGCGAAAAAACATCCAGTTTGCCAAAGAATAAATTCGCACTACAGTGCCTTGAGGGGGGCTTCGATCTGCATTTTTGGCGCCTGCGCACTGTCGTAGATCGAGTTGGACCCAACGGGTGATGGGAACTAGCGCGGGTGATCGTGGACATAGAGGCATGGGACGGAAATGAGTGGGAGGCGCATGTCCTTCGGCTGCTCCAGGATTAATACGGGCACGAGAACGTCCAAAAGGTTCCTGCGAAGCACAAAGGCGACTGCGGGCTCGACTACTTCTGCCTAAACAAGTCGGTGGTGTTCCAGTGCTACGCAGTTGAGGAACCTATCAGTGTGTCCGAGCGAGCGGTTAAGCAGAAGTCGAAGATCACCACGGATATTGGGAAGTTTTGCGACACTTCGAAAGGCGCTGTAGCGATGTTCGCGGCGTATAAGATCAAGCGGTGGATCTTGGCGGTGCCGACCCACGACAGCAGGGAGGTCGTTCAGCATGCGCTCAAAAAGACCACAGAGGTAATCGCCAAAAACCTTGCCTATGTCGACCCAGGTTTCCAGATTCTAATACATGACAAGGATGACTTTGACCTAGTGTCATGGGATCGACGTGTTCAACTCCGAAATCGCATCCGTCCACAAGTAACCTTGCCTACCAAGGAAGAGGTTGCCGAGATGGCCGACAGTAACCAAAATTTGACCGATAATCTCCGCCGCAAGCTTGAACGAAGGTTCGACGACGCCGGCGAACTAGACGACGCCGTCGATGATGCGCTTCGCATTTGTATGGAATCGCAGAACGCGGTGTCGCAGCTTCGAAATATGGCTCCGGAGGCATTTGAGCAGGTCACCCGGCTAATCGCGGAAAGGCTGCGGAGGCTCAGGCTCGGTTCGCGAGCCGGCGGTGATCGGCTCGAGACTGAGATCGACGCGCTGAAGTCGAGCATTCTCGCGTCGGTGCCGAACTTGGATCAAGGGACAGCTGAAACCATAGCCTTCGGTTCCGTGAGTGACTGGCTGATGCGCTGCCCGTTGAAGCTCGACTGAAATGGCTGATCTCAAGACATTCCGATCTGTCCTGACAGGCGATTTCACAGTGACGGCACGTCCGGAACCTATCCCGGGCGACCTTCGTGTAAGATGGGGGCAGTCGCTGCTCATCATGGTCCTAGCATCGGCGCGCGGGCAGCGATGTTCGGTCCAGAAGGTGCACTTTCTAGCCCATGTCAGCCGCACGGGCGTTTTGCGTGACACGACGCGCGAGGTGCTAGCGAGAAAGCGTAATTCTATCGCTCTGGCGATCCGGATAGAACCTTGGGTCAATCGTGCTGCCGCATTCGCCAAAGCAAATGGCCTTGTCGAGGTGCGCGATGGTAAGGCGCTGGCGTTGAGTGACGAGGGCAAAGCAGCAGCCAAGACGATCCGCAAGGAAGGTTTGCTGGCGGATGAGACAGCCTTCCTCGACGAGGTTGGCAAGTTCATGACGGAACAAGTGGTCGAGAAGATTATGAAGATGGAATCGATCTGATGTCGCTCAAGATCAGCCACATCCGGCTCAGGGTGCAGACGAGCGCAGGCTTGTATGGGACCGACGCCCCACTGGGATCCGGTCTCACGATCCTTCACGCTCCGAACACCTCGGGCAAGTCGACGCTGCTGCACGCGTTCTTATACGCTCTCGGGTTGGAACAGATGTTGAGCCCGAAGCGTGAGATTCCGCTTTCCTTTGCGATGCGTCAGTATCTCGAGGATCCGACCACCGGAGTCCAAGCCAATGTCCTAGAATCTTACGTGGCGGTGGAGATTGTAAACGCCCGAGGCGAATACATGACAGTGCACCGCAACGTTATCTCCGAGACCAACAATAAGCTCGTATCCGTAATCGAGGGTCCCGAGCTATCCAAGGGGCCGGGCGAATACGAGCGCCGCGACTATTTCGTCATCGATCCCGGTGCCGCTCAGCGTGAGGCAGGTTTCCACCGGAAGCTCGCTCGCTTTATGGATTGGGATCTTCCGACCGTGAAGCGGTACGATGGCAAGGACTGCCTGCTGTACGTCGAGACGATTTTTCCGCTGTTCTTCGTCGAGCAAAAGGTTGGCTGGACAACCATCCCCGGTGCGATACCGACCCAGTTCCGGGTTCGGGAAGTCCACAGGCGTGCCGTCGAATTCCTGATGGACCTCGATACCCACGAGAACGAGCTGCGGCGTCAGGATATCGAACTCCGGGCGGCATCGGCCCGCACGGAGTGGACGAAGACCATCGACGCCATCGGCGCGCTGGCATCTGCATCAGGGCTTCGCGTCGCTGCACTCCCGGGCGCTCCTGCCGCGATGGAGGCGGATGTCAGAAACGCCTATTTGGAGGTCTCCGAGGCTGGAGGGTGGCGCCGACTCGCGAACCGGGTCACCGAACTGGCCGCCGACCTCGCTGTTCTGGAGGAGCAATCTATCCCGGCGGTCGAGACCGTGGCGGAAGGTGCGGCGGCGGAGGCCGATCAGCTTGCCAGTGAGATCCAGATGATCAACGCTGAGCGGACGACAATTTTCCGCGCTCGTCAAACCGAGCTTGTCCAGCAGGCGTCCACTGTACAGCGCGTTATCCAACTCGAAGAGGACCTGAAGAAAAACAAGGACGCACTGAAACTGCAGAAGTTCGGCTCTATGATCGCCCGTGAGTTGGATCCGAACCATTGTCCTACCTGCGAGCAGTCGATCGATGACGCGCTGCTGCCCCAAGGGACACTCGATACCGTCATGTCCCTTGAGGACAACATCGAGTATATTGATGCTCAGAGAAAGGCGTTCAAGCGCCTCACGGATCGATCTGTCGCGATCATCCGCGATTTCGACCTCGACCTCGTCACGACGGGTGAGGATCTGCGTAAGCAAACCGCGCGGTTGCGAGCGCTCAGAGCGGATCTGATTGCGCCGTCGCATGCCGCGTCCGCATCTTTTATCGAAGAGCGCCTAAGGACTGAGCAGCGGCTCAACCACCTGAGAGACATTGACGCGCGCTTTGCCGAGCAGATCAACGGTTTGGTCGATCAGGTTGAGAACTGGGCCAGCCTGCAGGCTGAAAGCAAGCTACTCCCATCCGAACGCCTCAGTTCGGGCGATGTCGAAAAGATTGAGGTTCTCGAGGCCTCGATCCGGAAACAGCTGGTCAAATACGGGTTCAACACATTCTCACCAGCGGACCTGACGGTCTCGAAGGACACGTATCGGCCGGAAAAGGAGGGGTTCGAGATCGGGTTCGAGTTGTCAGCCAGTGATAGCATCCGACTGAAGTGGGCATATCAGCTTGGGCTTCTGGACGTTGCGAGGAACCGAGATACCAATCATCCTGGTCTCGTCGTCTTCGATGAACCGCGTCAGCAGGAGGCGGCGCCGGCCAGCGTCGCCGGGCTCCTCTCCCAAGCTGGACGCATCGCGTCATCAGGGGCGCAGATCCTGATTGCCACGAGCGAAGACTTGGCTAGCGTCAAAAACTTCGTCGCGAACGTTGACCATAAGCTTCTGGCGTTCGATGGCCGGATCATCGACCGGATAGGAGCGGACACCTAAGCAACGTAAAACCGTGGGAAGCGACGGATAGCCCGGGAACGAGGGTTTGGCTAAACGCGTGTCCGTGGTTGAGCTTTGTGCTCATGCTTGCGCCAATCCTCAGTCTGAAAGCTGTTGAGCAGGAATCTACCTGCTGAAAACATAGCCATCCGATTTGCCGCCGTCAGCCGCCGATACCCGCACGTGCGTAAACACCTGTTGAAACTGCCCATAATCAGGCTCTTTTAATCGACCCCGATCCGGGGTCCGTCTTTGCGTGCCCCGTCATGAACGGGGACGCCATGACCGCAGCACATCACAAACCCGAAACGCTTGCCCGCGGCGCGCGAATGCTGCGCACCGCGCTCGGGACGTCCATTGCGCGGTTTCTGGAAGATCCCAGCGTGGTCGAGGTGATGCTGAACCCGGATGGCCGCATCTGGGTGGACCGGCTCTCCGAAGGTCTGGCCGATACGGGGGAGAGATTGTCCGTCGCCGATGGTGAGCGGATCGTCCGGCTGGTCGCCCATCATGTCGGCGTCGAGGTTCATGCGCGTAGCCCGCGTGTCTCGGCCGAACTGCCCGAGACCGGCGAACGGTTCGAAGGACTGTTGCCGCCGGTGGTCGCTGCTCCAACCTTTGCCATCCGCAAGCCTGCCGTCGCCGTCTTCACGCTCGACAACTATGTGACAGCCGGAATCATGACCAGCCTTCAGGCCGAGGTGCTGCGCCTGAATGTCGCCACCCGGGCCAATATCCTTGTCGCGGGCGGCACCTCGACCGGCAAGACCACACTGACCAATGCGCTGCTGGCCGAGGTGGCGAAGACCACAGATCGCGTCGTCATCATTGAGGACACACGCGAACTGCAATGCGCCGCGCCGAACCTTGTCGCCATGCGGACGAAAGATGGCGTGGCGACGCTTTCCGATCTGGTCCGTTCCTCGCTGCGCCTGCGCCCCGACCGCATCCCCATCGGCGAAGTGCGCGGCCCCGAAGCCCTCGACCTGCTTAAAGCCTGGGGCACTGGGCATCCCGGGGGGATCGGTACTATCCATGCCGGTTCCGGCATCGGCGCGCTGCGCCGTCTCGAACAGCTCATCCAGGAGGCCGTGATCACGGTGCCGCGCGCCCTGATCGCCGAGACAATCAACCTTGTTGCCGTCCTCGCCGGACGAGGATCTTCCCGCCGTCTGGTTGAACTCGCCCGCGTCGATGGGCTCGGCCCCGACGGCGACTACGCCATTGCCCCCGCAACCACCCCGAAAGGAGATCCTTCATGATCCGCACGATTTCGCGCGGCTACCGCTTCATGGCAACAGCCGTTACCGCCGTTTCCATCAGCCTGATCCTCGCCCCGGCCGCGCACGCTTCAGGTTCGTCCATGCCGTGGGAAGCGCCGCTCCAAAGCATCCTTCAGTCGATCGAAGGGCCGGTTGCCAAGATCATCGCCGTCATCGTCATTATCTCCACCGGTCTTGCACTGGCCTTCGGCGATACAGGCGGCGGCTTCCGCAAGCTGATCCAGATCGTATTCGGTCTATCCATCGCCTTCGCGGCGTCGAGCTTCTTCCTGTCGTTTTTCTCGTTCGGCGGCGGGGCGCTCGTCTGATGGCGGTCGGCTTTGAGCAACTCGACGCAGTGCCGGGATTTTCCGTCCCGGTCCACCGGGCGTTGACCGAGCATATTCTACTCGGCGGCGCACCGCGCTCCATCGCCATCATCAATGGCACACTAGCCGGAGCCGTGGGTCTCGGCCTGCGTCTCTGGCTGGTCGGCCTCGCGATCTGGGCGGTCGGGCATTTCCTCGCGGTCTGGGCGGCGAAACGCGATCCGCTCTTCGTCGAGGTCGGGCGCAGGCATCTGCGCATCCCCGGTCATCTTTCGGTGTGAGGGCGCAGCCATGATGAATCTCACCGAATATCGACGCACCGCCACCCGTCTCGCGGATTTCCTGCCCTGGGCCGCTCTGGTCGGCTCCGGTGTTGTGCTGAACAAGGACGGCAGTTTTCAGCGCACCGCTAAATTCCGGGGGCCTGATCTCGATTCCGCCGTCGCAGCCGAATTGGTCGCAGTTGCCAGTCGGATTAACAATGCCGTGCGCCGTCTCGGCTCTGGCTGGTCGATCTTCGTCGAGGCACAGCGTTCCGAAGCCGCGACCTATCCTGACAGCACGTTTCCCGATGCGGCTTCCGCGCTGGTCGATGCCGAACGCAAGGCTGCCTTTGAGGAAGCCGGTATGCATTTTGTGTCCGGCTGTTTTCTGACCTTCCTCTGGCTGCCGCCTGCCGAGGATGCCGCCCGTGCCGAGACCTGGCTCTATGAGGGCCGCGAGCAATCCGGCGTCAATCCATGGGAGGTGATGCGCGGCTTCATTGACCGCACCGACCGCGTGCTGGCGCTGCTCGACGGCTTCATGCCCGAATGCCACTGGATCGATGACGCAGCGACGCTGACCTATCTCCATTCCACGATTTCCACGAACCGCCACCGCGTGCGCGTGCCGGAGGTGCCGATGCACCTCGACGCGCTGCTGGCCGATCAGCCGCTGATCGGCGGGCTGGAGCCGCGCCTTGGTGATCAGCATCTGCGGGTCCTGACCATCACCGGCTTTCCGACCGCGACAACGCCCGGCCTGCTCGACGAGATGAACCGGCTGGCCTTTCCCTACCGCTGGTCCACCCGCGCGATCCTGATGGACAAGACGGACGCCACGAAGCTTCTGACCAAGATCCGTCGCCAATGGTTCGCCAAGCGCAAATCCATAGCCGCGATCCTGAAAGAGGTGATGACCAACGAGCAATCGGCGCTCGTCGACACGGATGCGTCGAACAAGGCGCTCGACGCTGACATGGCCCTGCAGGAACTTGGCGCCGACATGGCCGGCATGGCCTATGTGACGGCGACCGTCACCGTCTGGGATGCCGATCCGCGCATAGCCGACGAGAAGCTGCGGCTGGTTGAGAAGATCATCCAGGGGCGCGACTTCATGGCCATGCCGGAAACCGTCAATGCTGTTGATGCCTGGCTCGGCTCCTTGCCCGGACACGCCTACGCGAACGTCCGGCAGCCGCCGGTCTCGACACTCAACCTTGTCCACATGATCCCGCTATCGGCCGTGTGGGCGGGGCCGGGACGGAACGAACATCTCGAAGCGCCTCCCTTGCTTTACGGCAAGACTGAGGGTTCGACGCCGTTCCGGCTTTCCCTTCATATCGGCGATGTCGGCCATACCCTCGTTGTCGGCCCTACCGGCGCGGGCAAATCCGTGCTGCTGGCGCTGATGGCGCTGCAGTTCCGCCGCTACGAACGCTCCCAGATCTTCGCCTTCGATTTCGGTGGCTCGATCAGAGCGTCTGCGCTTGCCATGGGCGGGGACTGGCACGACCTGGGCGGCGGGCTGACGGAAGGAGACGAAGCGTCCGTCTCCCTCCAACCGCTGGCGCGCATCGACGACACCTATGAGCGTGCTTGGGCCGCCGACTGGATCGGGGCAATCCTCATGCGTGAAGGCATTACACTCACGCCCGACGTCAAGGAACATATCTGGACTGCACTGAACTCCTTGGCGTCTGCGCCGATCGGGGAGCGCACCATCACTGGCCTTGCGGTGCTGCTCCAATCCAACGACCTCAAACAGGCGTTGCGCCCTTACTGTGTTGGCGGTGCCTATGGCCGGCTGCTCGATGCCGAGGCTGAGCATCTAGGATCAGCTGATGTTCAAGCTTTTGAAATCGAGGGGCTTGTGGGCACTGGCGCTGCGCCTGCAGTGCTGGCCTATCTGTTCCACCGTATCGGCGACCGGCTTGACGGACGACCGACACTGCTCATCATCGATGAAGGCTGGCTGGCGCTGGATGATGAAGGCTTCGCCAATCAGCTTCGCGAATGGCTGAAGACGCTCAGGAAGAAGAACGCTTCCGTCATCTTCGCCACGCAGTCGCTCAGCGACATTGACGGCAGCAACATCGCACCCGCCATCATCGAAAGCTGCCCGACTCGGCTTTTGTTGCCGAACGAGCGCGCCATTGAGCCCCAGATCACCGCCATCTATCGCCGCTTCGGCCTCAATGACCGGCAAATCGAAATCCTTGCACGGGCGACGCCCAAGCGGGACTATTATTGCCAGTCGCGGCGCGGCAATCGGCTGTTTGAGCTGGGTCTCAGCGAGGTTGGCCTCGCGCTCTGCGCCGCTTCCGCCAAATCAGACCAGACCCTGATTGCAAACCTCATGGCTGAGCATGGGCGTGACGGCTTCCTTGCCGCCTGGCTGCGCCATCGCGGCGCCGATTGGGCCGCAGAGCTGATCCCGAACCTCGCCAATTTCATTGAGCTGACCGAACCCGCTGTTCCGGCCGCGCCAGATCATTCCCAGTCACACCGCCCCCATGAGGAGGAGATCCTGCCATGATCCGCATTCCCGTTCGCCGTCTCGTCGGTACGTCCGCACTGGCTGTCGCGCTCGCCGTGCCCGTCGCGCTTTCGCCGATGCTGGCGAGTCCGGCCCATGCACAATTCGGCTTCGGCCGCATCGTCTTCGATCCATCCAATTACGCCGAAAACGTCCTCACGGCCGCGCGCACACTGGAGCAGATCAACAACCAGATTCAGAGCCTCCAGAATGAGGCGACCATGCTCATCAATCAGGCCCGCAATCTGGCGAGCCTGCCCTATAGCTCGCTCCAAACCTTGCAGCAGAATGTCCAGCGCACGCAGCAGCTTCTGAGCCAGGCGCAGAACATCGCCTTCGACGTCCAGAACATCGACCAAGCGTTTCAGCAGAAATACGGCAGTATCTCCCTGTCCGCTACCGATACCCAGCTCGTCGCTGATGCGCGGTCCCGCTGGCAGAATACGGTCGGCGGCTTGCAGGACGCCATGCGCGTACAGGCCGGTGTCGTCGGCAATATCGACACCAACCGCACCGAGATGTCTGCCATTGTCGGTCAGAGCCAGAACGCCACGGGTGCATTGCAGGCCACACAGGCGGGCAATCAGCTTCTGGCCCTGCAATCACAGCAGCTTTCCGACCTGGTCGCGCTGATGTCGGCCAATGGCCGCTCGGAAGCGCTGATCGAGGCCGAGCGTGCGACCGCTGCCGAACAGGGCCGCATTCAGCGTGAACGCTTTCTGACACCGGGATCGGGCTACCAGCCCGGCAATGCCCGGATGTTCGGCAACGGCAACAACTGACCCAACAGAAGGGGCTTGACATGGACGGCAAGCTGCTGGCCCGGATCGGGGCGATCATATTCGTTGCCATTGCGATTACCGCCACGGTGATCGAGATGACCCGCGAGGACGAACCGGCGCAAACCCGTCCGGCTCCCGCGCTTCAACCTTCTGCCGATCCGCTGCGCCAGAGCCTGCGCCGCTGCCAGCAGCTTGGTGAGGCTGCCGTGAACGATCCCGGTTGCCTCGCCACCTGGGCCGAGAACCGTGATCGGTTCCTCGGCCGGACGCCGGTGCCCGCCGCCCCGCATCAGAACGGGGGACAGTGAACCATGGGCGGCACCGGCGTCATCGACAATTTCCTGAGCGTATTCACCAGCTATATCGATAGCGGCTTCGGCCTACTCGGCGGTGAAGTCGCTTTCATCGCCACGACCCTGATCGTCATCGACGTCACGCTGGCCGCGCTCTTCTGGTCCTGGGGTGCGGATGACGACATTATCGCCCGGCTGGTCAAGAAGACGCTGTTTGTCGGTGTCTTCGCCTATCTGATCGGCAACTGGAACAATCTCGCGCAGATCATCTTCGACAGCTTCGCCGGTCTCGGCCTGAAGGGATCGGGGACCAGCTTTTCCTCCGCCGATCTGCTGCGGCCCGGCAAGGTGGCGCAGACCGGTCTCGATGCCGGTCGCCCGCTGCTCGAATCCATCTCCGACATGATGGGCTACTGGTCCTTCTTCGAGAACTTCATCCAGATCGCCTGCCTGATGTTCGCCTGGGTGCTGGTGCTGCTCGCATTCTTCCTCCTTGCCGTGCAGCTCTTCGTCACCCTGATCGAGTTCAAGCTGACGACGCTGGCCGGCTTCGTCCTCATACCCTTCGGCCTGTTCGGCAAGACCGCCTTCATGGCTGAACGCGTGCTGGGCAACGTCGTCTCATCCGGCATCAAAGTGCTGGTGCTCGCTGTCATCATCGGCATCGGCTCGACGCTGTTTTCGCAGTTCACGGCAGGCTTCGGCGGCGCGACGCCCACCATCGACGACGCCATGGCCATCGTGCTGGCAGCACTTTCTCTTCTCGGCCTCGGCATTTTCGGCCCCGGCATTGCGTCGGGTCTCGTATCCGGCGGCCCGCAGCTTGGTGCAGGTGCTGCCGTCGGAACCGGCCTTGCCGCTGGCGGCATGGTGCTAGCGGGTGGCGCTGCCGCAGGTATGGCCGCGAAGGGGGGAACTGCGGCACTCTCCGGTGGTGCCACTGCTGTCCGTGGGGGTGCTGCCGCTGCAGGTGCGGCAAGCGCCGCCTATAGTGTCGGTTCCCTTGGCCAGTCCGGTGCAGCAGGTGTCGGCTCCGGTCTGGGCGGTGTCGCCCGTACAGCCGGATCGGCTGCCGCGTCGCCGCTGAAGCGTGCCGTGTCGAAAGCAGCGGAAAGCGTCAAAGGCAGCTTCTCCGATGGTGCCCGCGCCGGGCTTGGCGTCACCGGTGGATCGTCCACGCAGGGAAGTATTGGCGGTGCGAGTGCCGCCGCTTCCGCAGCGCCTGCCGCTCCAGCGGGAGGTCCGCCTGCATGGGCGCAGCAGATGCATCGCCGTCAGGCCCTCAATCAAGGCACCACCATGGCCGCCCATGCCGTCCGCTCCGGCGACAGCCACGGCGGCGGCTCTTCCGTCAACATGTCCGAAAGCGACCGCTCATGAACATCTTCAGACGCCCATCGACCCATTACGGCAAATCGCCCGAACCCGAGACCCCTTACCAGAAGGCCGCGCAAGTCTGGGACGAGCGCATTGGCTCGGCGCGCGTGCAGGCGAAGAACTGGCGCTACATGGCCTTCGGCTCGTTGATCCTGTCTGCGGGCTTCGCCGCCGCGCTTGTCTGGCAATCGGCACGCGGGACTGTCGTGCCCTGGGTGGTGCAGGTTGATAATCTCGGCCAGGCGCAGACCGTTGCCGCAGCGACGGCCGATTATCGCCCGACAGATCCGCAGATCGCCTTCCATCTGGGCCGCTTCATCGAGCAGACGCGCTCGATCCCGGCCGACGCCATCATCGTGCGTCAGAACTGGCTGCGCGCCTATGAGTTCACCACGGACCGGGGCGCCGCCGCGCTCAACGACTATGCCCGCGCCAACGACCCGTTCACGAAGGTCGGTCGCGTGGCTGTAGCGGTCGAAGTCTCCAGCGTCATCCGGGCATCGAACGACAGTTTCCGCGTCGCCTGGACCGAGCGCCATTACGAGAACGGGCAGCTTTCCACGACCGAGCGCTGGACCGCGATCCTTACCATCGTGATCCAGACGCCGCGCAATGCCGAGCGCTTGCGCGCCAATCCGCTCGGCATCTACGTCAATGCAATCTCATGGTCGCGGGAGATGAGCCAATGACCCGCACGTTTCCCCGCAATTCCGGTTTCCCGGTTTTCCGTAAACCTGTCTTTGCGGCTTTGCTCTCGGCCACTATGCTGGCGGGCTGCGCCACCAACCGGACGCCGCAATTCAGCTACGATGCCGATGTTCCTGCGCTGCCGACCGTGCAGGCTGCTGTTACCGATGACCGGCCCCGGCCATTGCACACGCCGCCGGCATGGACGGTCGCGCGCGGCGGAACCGCAGCAGGCACGCCGGCAGGCCGCGTCGAGAACGCGAATGCCGCCGCTCGCGTCGAGCCGCGTCGCGAAGGCTACTATAACGCCATCCAGATCTACCCCTGGTCGGAAGGCGCACTTTATCAGGTCTATGCCGCGCCGGGGCAGATCACCAATATCGCCCTGGAGCCGGGCGAGAGCCTGACCGGCGCGGGGCCGATCGCGGCGGGCGATACTGCTCGCTGGATTATCGGGGATACCGAAAGCGGCAGCGGCGTGAACCGCCGCGTCCACATCCTCGTCAAGCCATCGCGGCAGGACATCTCGACCAATCTCGTCGTCACGACCGACCGGCGCACGTACATGATCGAACTGCGCGCCCGCGAGGCGCTCTATATGCCGTCTGTTGCCTGGGCTTATCCGGCGCGCCCCGCAAGTCAGCGCCAGACCGTTCCGGCAGCACCGATCATCCCGGCCGAGGCCGCGCGCAACTACCGCTACGGCCTTACTGGCGACAGCCCGCCGTGGCGGCCCATCTCCGTCTTCGACGATGGCCGCCGCATCTATGTCGTCTTCCCGCGTGGCATCGTGCAGGGCGAGATGCCGCCGATTTTCGTCCTGGGTTCAGATGGCGAGCCTCAGATCGTCAATTCCCGTATCCACCAGAACATCCTGATCGTGGACCGCCTGTTCGGCGCGGCCGAGCTGCGCCTGGGCAGCGGCAATCGTCAGCAGACCGTCAGGATTGTCCGCATCGAACAAGGACAGGCCGCACAGCCCGCGAACACCGGGGAGTCGCCTTCATGAGCGAGGAAACCACCACGAATGCCGCTCCGATGCGCCTGCGCGCTGAAACACCGCGTGTCACCCGCCTGTCGCGCAAGATGCTTGCCGGTGTCGCAGCTGTCGCGTTGCTTGGGATCGGCGGCGCGCTGATCTATGCGCTCCAGACCCGCGACAGGAGCGGTGAAAGCGAAGAACTCTATTCGACCGAGAACCGCCCCACGGCCGACGGCCTGTCCGGCCTGCCGCGCGATTATACTGGCCCGGTCCTGGGACCGGCATTACCGGGCGATCTTGGCGGGCCCATCCTTGACGCCCAGAACAGGGGACAGCCCGTCGCACCGCCCGCTATTGCGACGCCCGCCCGCGACCCTGCTGAAGAGCGGCGCCTCGCTGAAGAGGAAGCCGCGCGTCTGAGTACAGTCTTCTTCCAGTCAGGGCAGAGAACGGCAGCGACACCCAGTTCCGCAATCTCTGGCCTCACAGGTCTTGACCTTGGCAGCCAACCCGCAGCGCAGGACAGGCACACGGCTTTCCTGAATGGTCCGGTGGATCGACAGACCGTTGCCTTGGATCGCATCATGGCGCCTGCGTCGCCCTACATTCTTCAGGCCGGAGCCGTGATCCCGGCGGCGATGATGACCGGCATCCGCTCCGATCTGCCGGGGCAAATCACAGCGCAGGTCACGGAGAATGTCTATGACAGCCCGACCGGCTCGCTGCTCCTGATCCCGCAGGGCACGCGCATCATCGGCCAGTATGATGCGGGCGTCACCTTCGGACAGCGCCGCGTGCTGCTGGTCTGGAACCGTCTGATCTTGCCCAATGGCCGTTCCATCGTTCTGGAGCGCCAACCGGGCGCGGACGCTTCCGGCTATGCCGGACTGGAGGATGGTGTCGATTATCACTGGTGGGATCTGATGAAGGCGGCAGGGCTGTCCACGCTGCTCGGCATTGGCACCGAGCTGGCGACCGATGACGACGACCGGTTGATCCGCGCCATCCGCGACGGGGCGCAAGATACGATCAACCAGGCCGGACAACAGATCGTCCAGCGCCAGTTGCAGGTTGCCCCGACACTCACCATCCGGCCGGGCTTCCCGGTCAGGGTCATCGTCACCCGCGATCTTGTGCTCGAACCCTACAGGAACTGACCATGGCAAAGCTAAAACTTGGACCCATCATTGAGGACAAACCTGTCAAACTCACGCTGGAATTGCCGGCGCCGCTCCATCGGGATCTCGCTGCCTATGCCGAGGTGCTGGCCCGGGAGACCGGGCAGTCTGCCACCGATCCCGTCAGGCTGATCGTGCCGATGCTGGAGCGGTTTATCGCCACGGATCGGGGCTTTGCCAGCGCCAGAAGAGCCCGCTCATGATGCGGGAGGCCTGTCAGGACACGTCGCCGCGATGATTTCCATGAGCGTGTCGACGGCCTCTCGCGCCGTGCCCCATTTGGCGGACTGATCCATTTCCCGGTTCTGAAGGGTGAGGCTCACCGCGCCGTGTACCGTTGACCAGAACATGAAGCTGTAGCGGCTGAGATCCATGTCAGGCAAAAAGCCCTTGTCCTGAGAACAACGAAGTCCCGTCAGCAATAGATTCAATAGCTGACTTCCGGCTTCGCTCGACCATGGGTCATCGCTGACGCCGAGCCTCGGCGGCGGTGTGAACATCAGCCGGTATAGGGTGGGGTTCTCCAGGGCAAAGCGGACATAGGCATAGCTGCCATTCCGCAAATAGCCGAATGGATCGCCGCGCATCTGCTCGAAGACGACTAGTTTTTCTCTGTAGAGCCTGTTGAAACCCTCGTCCCGAACCGCGCGCAGCAAGGCGCTCTTGTCATGAAAGTGGCCGTAAAGTGCTGGCGCGGTGCAGCCTATGGCATGCGCAACCGCGGTCAGCGGTACGTCGAGGTCGCCGCGCTCCGCGAGCAGCCGGATGGTTTCGTCGACGGCGCGACGAGCAATATCAAGTTCTTGCTCCTTCCGGGGGCGAGCCATGGACATCCTGCCGCAACTGATCGTGAAAACTAAACGTCATTTACTTTTTTCGTTGACGGGGCGGATGTCAAGAAGCAGCATTCCGGTAATTGAACGCCGTTAAGTTTGATATTGTGCGGAGAGGCGATGAGCGCGCGCGGATTCAAGCATCGTGGCGCGTGCATCGAAGGTGTGGCGCGCAAACCGCTTTTTGCGCCGATGGTGGCAGAGTATTCGCCCGAAACCGAACACGGTTCAGGGTGATACGCCATGCCTGCGACCCGGAACAATCAGGCATCGCCTGACCATGCCGTCACGAACATTGTTGCCGGGAATGGCAGCAAGTCTGCGGTTCGGCTGCACCAGTTGCGATACTTTGTTACCGCCGTCGATTATGGGAGCTTCCGCAAGGCTGCTGCGGCGCTTGCCGTCCAGGAGTCTTCGATCAGCCGGCGGATCCGTGATCTTGAAGATGAACTGGGGGCGTCGCTATTCGTACGCCATGCCGGCGGGGTGCGATTGACCGTTGCCGGGCGGGAGTTCCTGCGCAATGCCCGCCATGCTCTTCGCCAGATCGACATCGGGGTGACCAAGGTGGCAGCGGTCGGCCGGGCGGAGCAAGGGCTGATCAAAGTAGGGATATTCTCGTCCCTCGCGTCAGGATTTTTGTTCGATCTGCTGCGTGCTTTCGGGGAGCGTCACCCGAAGGTGCAGGTCGACATCATCGATGGCAGTCCGCCTGAACACGTTGCTGCGGTTCGCAATCTCAATCTCGATGTCGCATTCATAACGGGCATGCCGGCTTGGGATGGTTGTGAAGCCGAGCACCTGTGGTGCGAGAAAGTCTTTCTGGTGTTACCTGACGATCATCCCTTGGCAGATAAGCCCGGCCTCGGCTGGGCCGATTTGGAATCGGAACGGTTCATCGTGAGCGACGGTGCGCCGGGGCTGGAGATTCACGAATATCTTGTCGCTCGACTTGCGGGTCTCGGCCGCAAAGTGGATATCCAGACCCAACAGGTCGGGAGAGACAACATCCTGTCGCTGGTTGCGGTCGGCCACGGGCTTACCCTAACAAGCGAAGCGACGACCGGCGCGCAGTTTCCGGGGATCACCTATCGGACACTAGCGGGTGAGGTTTTGCCATTCAGCATGGTCTGGTCCGCACAAAACGATAATCCAGCATGTCGCCGGCTGTTGAGCTTGGCCAGGGTGATGGCGGGACCGGCCGGGCGGAAGTAGGGTTTGGCGGTACGTGCTGTTGTCCATCGAACAGCAATTTAACGATGCCTACCGCCAAAGCGCCATCGGCCAGATGAGTGGTGTTCGTCGATTCGGTGGCCCAGACGAGTAGGCCACCGATGAAATTACGACGGTAAAGGAAATCGAACTACCCCCGCGTCATCCTGCTGCCCGACCGACAATATCCATTAGCTTATCGTAGCCGGTGACGACGTCGTATTTGACTTTATCTTCTGGAACTTGTTGCCCGATTTCATCGAAGAACTTTCGGGCACAATCTATCTTCGTCTTTTCAATCTCACGCAACTTCATGGAAGACATCGTCCCTTTGGTCTCCGCGATGAAATAGACATGCCGCACGCTGCCAACCTTAAAGGATATCGCCCAATCAGGGTTGTAATCCCCAACGGGCGTTGGGATCAGGAAACCGCGTGGCAGCTTGGCGTAGACGACGACCTCACTGCTCGTATCCAGTTCTTTAACGAACTCCCGTTCCACATCCGAATCCGTGATCGCGTAATCATAGACATGGTTCTTGAGCTTTGCGGTGGCGCGCGAAAAATCCTGCCCGGTCTGATTGGCGGTGAAGATGTCAACATCGTATCTCTCATCGACTTCGTCATAGGTCAGACGCTCGATAACCATGGCGGCCTTCTGTTCGGCAATGATACGCGAAGCCTCCGATATGAAATGCTCGGGGTTGCTCTTGAACTGTCCGAAAACCACAGCCTCGATCTGGCCAAGAATGGTCGCGGCCGTGTCTCGTGTCAGTTGGGAATTTTCTGCAAGCTTTCCAACAAGATCGTACTTCACCAGAGAGTGGATCGAATCCCCTCGCTGGGTTGTCGTGCTTGTGACGGTAAAGCCATCTCCGCCGCGAAGCTGGTCGTCGGTCAATCCGTCGTTCTGTACGCCAACCTGAACGGTGTACTGCAAGGGGGTCACCCGCAACTGGCTGTCCAGCGCGCTGACGCATTTACAGATCAACTCCGTTGAATCGAATTCAACCCTATAGACCGCCTTGCGATTGATCCGCTTCCAAAGCTCCTGAAATTCCTTCTTCTCGAAATTTGCATTGAGCGGGTTGGTCTTGGGCTTACGGCCATCACCGATGTCCGGAAGCTGAGAATCGCTGAAGACACCATCGATGAGCTGGAATATCTGATCAGCGTGGGGTCTCAGCTCCTCGGGTAGCTCTGCCAATGTCCCAGCACTTTTCGCCGCATGATAGACATCGGCGATCTGGTCGGCATCGTCGGTGTAATCGTTCTTCACCAGATAGCGATAAATCTGCTTGGCGATAGCCGTCGTCACCTCGACGGGCCCATGCTCGGTAGTGATCGTCTTGCCCGTGAAGTAGTCCTCGGTCGCTTGCCGAGGGCGCGAAGAAAGGGTTTCCGCGATCTCCTTTTGCAGGCCGGCAACAAAGTCCTTGTAGCTCTCGCTCGCCACCACCGTCAGCACGTTGATGTCGTGCACGACGGCGGGATGGTCCATCCGGTCTCCATGCTGGTCAACGCTCAGCCGAAGGCCGCGCCCAACTTCCTGGCGACGGGAAATGGTGTTGTCACTGTGCTTGAGCATGCACATGACGAAGACGTTCGGGTTATCCCACCCCTCGCGCAGCGCCGAGTGAGAGAAGATGAACCGAGTAGGCTCGGCGAAGGACAGTAGGCGTTCCTTGTCCTTCAGGATCAGGTCGTAGGCGTCAACGTCATCGGAATCGACCGACCGTGCGCCGACGGCCGGATCCTTCAACCGGTTCGTCTTCTTGTCGATCGAGAAATAGCCGTTGTGGGTCTTGGCCGGATCGATCCCGGCAAGGTACTTCCGGTATGCCTCGTTATCGATTGCGATCTCCGACAGGTATTCAACCTTCAGCAGTTCGTACTCTTCCTCGAAAACTCGCGCGTACTCACCGTTTGTGTCGGCCTGATCATAGTCGCGGTACTTCACCACCTCGTCGATGAAGAACAGCGACAGGACCTTGATACCCTGTGCGAACAGCTGCTTTTCCTTATCCAGATGCGCCTTGATTGTCTCGCGGATCTGGATGCGGCGGATGTCACGTTCTGAAACGTCGCCGTTGGCCTCACCGGCCTGTAGCACGACGCCATTCGTGAACTCGACTGTATCGTTGACGGCATCAATCTGGTTGATGGTGAAGCCGCTGTACTGGTCCAGATCGCCCGACTCGACGAACAGGTCGTCGCGGAACTCAAGGCGGCGCAGTTGGCGCTTGATCTCGCCTGATTTCAGCTTCACCTCTAACTCGATGCGCGCCACCGGGGCCTTCTTCGAGATGTCGATTCCTTCTAGGTAGAGGTAGGCGTTGGTGCCGGCCAGGCCGCGGGTCTGGATGCCGCGCACGGCGATCTTCTTGACCAGTTTCTGGTTGTAGGCATCGAGGGCGTCCAGACGGTGAACGCGGTTATGCCGTGTTCGGTGGGTCGCCGAATAACGCAGGATGAACAGCGGCTTGAACTTCGGTAGCGCCTCCATGGTCGCCGCGCCTTCCATCTTCTGCGGTTCATCCAGGATCAGAATCGGCCGGTTCGAGGCGATCACGTCGATAGGCCTGCGCGACTGGAAGTCGTCCAACTCCTCGTAGATGCGACGGTTGTCGGCACCACGCGCCGCGAACGCTTGGATGTTCATCACCATCACGTTGATCCCGGCATCTGACGAAAAGCTCTCCAGCTCGTGCAGACGCTTGGAGTTATAGATGAAGAACCGCGCTTTCTTGCCGTAGCTTTCGGTGAAGTGGTCCGCCGTGATCTGCAACGACTTGTAGACCCCTTCGCGGATGGCGATCGACGGCACCATGATGATGAACTTCGACCAGCCATAGCGCTTGTTCATCTCGAAAATGGATTTGATGTAGCAATAGGTTTTGCCCGTGCCGGTCTCCATCTCGACATCGAGGTGAAAGCGCGTCGCGGCCAGAGCGTCCTTCTTGTAGGTTGCCTTGACCGGAACGCGGGCCCTCTTGTTGTCGACGGTCGTGAAATCGGTCAGCGATTGTGAGGGGGGTAGATTTTCCCGCCGCTGGATCTTTTGGATATTCTCCAGGATCTGCGCCTCAGTCAGTGCGAGGTCGGCGTTCTTGAAGCCTTCATATTCGGCCTCCGGCCGGATTTGCTGGTTTTTCTTTATGACGCCAGGGTCGATGCGGTAGCTCAGCCCAGTGGACATGGGCTGGCCGGCGAAGCAGTCGACCACGTCGTTGACGGCATTGGTCTGATAGGGCTGGACCTTGAACTTGAGCTTCATGGCCGGCCTCAGATCGACTTGACGTCGGTTGTGGGTGAGAGCTGGCGGAAGATCTGTTCGACGTTGATCTTCACCGCGTCCGAGACGAAGCCGTTGTCGCGGAAGACGACGCGCAGGGGATCAAAGCCCGCCAGCTCCTTCACCAGATCCTCGGTGATGCCGCGCTCAAAGCAGGCGACAAGAGCGTTGTCGTCGACGAAGAACACCGTCTTGCCCTGCACTGTCTCGCGGCGGATCGGTAGGGTCAGGTCCACGCCCCAATCAACCAGCACCTGGAACAGCAGGTCTTCGGCCGTGCGGCCCTCCTTCACGTTGTCGACCATGTCGAGCAGGTCGGACTGCTCTAGCTCGTCGGGGCGGTAGTAGACGTCCTTCATGTTCGAGGTATCTACCTTGAGCACCCTGAAGCCGACATCGCGGTTCCAGCCCGGATCGCACGTTTCGGCAATAGCAGCGGCCCCTGCCTGCCTCACGCGCTCTTTAGAAACTTCGGACAAAACTAACGGTCTGCCGTTCTTCTTCATGAGTTTGATTGCTGCTTGAACAGTCTTCTTTGCCGTGCCCGTTGTCGAGGCTTCCGCCTCCTGCAAATCCTCGGGAAGCTGAACCATTATGAAACGGTGGTTGGTGCCATAGGTGGCATTCGCCTTGAAAACAGCCTCAGCTGTGCTGGCCGAACCTGCAAAAAAGTCCATGACAAGCGCGGAACGGTCATGCGGTGTCACGTACTCGATCAGCTTCGCAAGCTCATCATGATCCTTGGGGTTCGTGAAGACCTTCGCCCCCATAAGCTTGCGGAGGTATTTCACGGACACTTGAGACTGCTTGTAGAAATACGAACCCCGGACCTGCGTCGCGAAATCGGTTTCGTCATCAGTGTCATCGTCAATATCGTTCGAGTCGACCTGATTGCTGTCGGCTTCCTCAGGAATCGGCCGAATATGCGCCTTCCTGAAGGGCGGCTGGCTATGGTCCTCGCGGAATTCAACAAGGCCGAGCTTGATCTGCCTCTGCATTTCTTCAGAGTTTGCGTATATCCAACCACGCTCAGGCACTTCGCATGGCTGCCCTGTCTTTGGATGGATCACGTCATAACGTGGTCCGTCACCACCCGGCCACGAAATGTCCCGGTCACGCCACGGGCCATTCTGGTCCACGCGCTTGTATCTCGACCATTTCTTGGCGGGATGATGCTTGGGTAAGTCGGAGTACCATTGCGACAGGTCCGCCTCGATAGCCTTGAAATCCTCGCCGTGGAGACCGCGCAATCTCTGAAATTCTTCCCAGATGTCGCGCGCACCGGGCTTTTCTTCTCGCCAAATTTCCTGCTTTTCTCGCAACCGCGTCAGATTCTTCGCGAAGACCAGCATGTACTCATGGCCTACGGAAAAGAACTTGGCATCATTCTTTCGGCCCTTTTCCCAAACCAGTTGCGCCACGAAATTTGTTTCGCCGAAGACCTGATCCATGAGCTTGCGGAGTGCGGCCTGCTCATAGTCGTCAATACTGACAAGGATGATCCCATCGTCCTTCAGAAGCCGTTTGGCGATTGTCAGTCGCGCGTATATCATCGACATCCAATCCGAGTGGTATCGCCCACGCGTATCCGGGTTTGCGACCAGACGACCGCCCTCAGTGGATTTTTCGCCAGATTCGATTTCGAACTGCTCTTTTTTGGCGGTAAAGTTGTCTCGGTAGATGAAGTCCTTCCCCGTATTATAGGGCGGGTCGATATAGATCACCTTGACCTGGCCAAGATAGGTTTCCTGTAGCAGTTTCAGCGTCTCAAGATTGTCGCCTTCAATGAACAGGTTCTTAGCGGTGTCGAAGTCTACGCTTTCCTCGCGTGAAGGGCGCAATGTGTTCGAGACGGGGGTGTTCGCCGCAACCAACGACTCCCGCTTACCCGGCCAGTCCAGCCGATACCGCTCCTGCGGCCCCTCCACGATGTGATTACTCAACTCCTGGCGCAGCTGATCGAAGTCCACCGCCAGACGCACCACCCCCGTCTCCTCGTCGCGCGCCTCCGTCACACAGCCGGGGAACAGGTCGCGGATCTTCGCGATATTGTCCTGGCTCAGGTCGGGGCTGTGCATCTTCAGCTTGTCCATGCTCTTCCTCTCAAACGTCCATCATGCGGGCGCCGCGGTTTCCCGCTGTCAGCCGCTCCAGTTCCTGCTTTGCCGCGCGCAGTTCGGCATTGATCGCCACGCGCTTGTTGAATTGCTTCTCGCGCCCCAGCCGCGCCTTGATCCGCTCGACCTCGCGCGCCTGCAACTTGATCGCCTCGGCCTGCGCGATGCGCACTTCCAGCGACACGGGGCTGTCCGTGGCATAGGCGAACGCCGCCGGCGGCGCCTCCCCCATGCCGGGAACCAGCCGGGCCGTCTGCCCCGCCACCAGTGGCTCAAGCAGCCGCTCATAGAGCGCACCCATGTTCAGTGCCACCGGAAGTGGCGCGCGCGGCGCGTCCTCGGGAAGCCAGTCCCCTTCGAAATAGTCGCCCACCACCCAGCGCGCGCTGTCGGCCTCGCTCGGTCTTTTATAGGCCGCCGCCAGCCGGACGCGGCAAGCATGGACTACTTCGAAGATCAGCGGAAAGGGGATGGCCTTGTCGATGGCCCGCAGCACGTCGCGCTCCAGCGTCGCGGTGCGCGCGGCAATGCGAAACACCTGAATTTCCGCCACCTGCTTGGTCGCCGCCAGATTGACCGTCTCGGGCGCCAGCTTGTGCGACCAGGTGATCTGATCCACCTCACGCACGAAGATGTCTTTCAAAGCGGTGTTCGCCCCGGTGTGGTCGTAGATCTTGTTTTTGGGGATCACGCGGCCGAAGGCGGAGGCACGGGGCCAGTCGTAAAGGGTCATGACCCGCCCCCTTCAATGACCAGGAAGGAGATCAGCTCAAAATCGTCCAGTCCCTTGATGGTATGGGTCAGCGCCGTCGTCCGTCCGCCGCTAAACAGGCTGTCGATGTCCTTCTCTTTCTTCACCTCGATCATGGTGCGGATCGCGCTGGAGAGCAGGTCGGAATAACGCCCCATCGCGCGTCCGTCCTCGGTACGCTCGTTGAAGGTGCGGCAGACGTCGCGGATGGGCTCGATGCGCCCCTTGCAGCTGGATCGGATCAGGTCGAGCAGGCGCTTGACCTCGGTATGGTCGGCGACGATCTGACCGTCGTCGTCGATGTAGACCAGATAGAATGGGTGCAGCCGGTTCTGCTGGTTGACGTTCACGCTGTCGTGGATGTTCTTCAGCGCGAAGATGACGCCGGGCTGCAGGCCAAGCTCCGGCTGAGCCGGCACGACGGCATGCATGCCGAACGGGACGTTGTCGAGCTCACCGTGTTCCTTGACGTAGTTGAGCAGGTCCATCCGAAAGTCGTTCAGACCGAGATCGGTGATCGAAATACCGGCCTTCACGTCCTCAAGCTCGATCACCTCCTCCTGCATCCGCCTCAGTTGTTCTTTGCGGTAGGCGATGTCGCTCGATTTGGACGTCAGCACGTTATCGTCGCCAGTGGCGGTGACGTCGGCGATCACCATCCGGTTTTCGACTCGCTCCTTGAGGTTGATGTATTCGTCGAGCGAAATATCGGGCCAATAGTTTACCAACTGGATCTGGCTATTGGGGGAGCCTATCCGGTCGATCCGGCCAAACCGCTGGATGATGCGCACCGGATTCCAGTGAATGTCGTAGTTGATCAGGAAGTCGCAGTCCTGAAGGTTCTGACCCTCAGAGATGCAATCGGTGCCAATGAGGATGTCCAGCTCTGCCGGCTCATTCGGCAGGACGATGGCCTTTTCCTTCGAGCGCGGCGAGAACAGAGTCAGCACGCTTTGGAAGTCATAGGACTTCTTGAGCGTTGTTTTCGGCGCACCTGATCCAGTCACCTGCCCCACATGCAGGCCGAGCCCCTGAGCAACCGGCGCCAGATTCTCGAACAGATAATTGGCCGTGTCGGCGAAGGCCGTGAAAATGATGACCTTACGGTTGCCCGGATTCAGGGGCTCTGCGATTTTTTGTTTCAGAATGGAAAGCAGGTGCTGAAGCTTGGCATCGTCTTCGGGTGCCACCATGTCCATGGAAGCGATTAGGCCGTCGATCAGAACCAAATCGGCCGCGAGGTCGTGCTTCCACGACGGCAAGTCCATGTCGCCAAGGCTGATCTGAACCTTCTTACCGACGGTGAACTCATCCAGTCCGCTCAGGTCGTCATCTTCGGGATCGAAATCGCTGATCTCGCCAAGCTGATCACTGACGTTTTCACCGCGTCCGGTTTTCTCGCACTCTGCTATGGCGTCGAGCGTGCGGGATATATTGCCTACCAAGGCCCGGAGCGTCAGCCGGAACGCAGCGACCGAGCTTTCCAGACGCTTCAACAAGTTGGTGGTCATCAGCGCCTGAAGGCTGCGCTCGCGATCAGCCTGTCGCAGTTTGCCGCGGCCGCCTTCGACCTGCGTATCGTAGATGTCCTCGTACTTCCGTAGGCGGCTCGGCAGGATGTAGCTAATAGGTGCATAAACCGCGAGCTTGAGAACGGACAACTGCGTGAAGATATCATTCAGCCCAATTACGTCTAATCGCTGCGTGATTGGGCAGTGGAACGAGAGCGGTTTGCGCCGCTGGGGGAATTTGCCGATGTCCTTCGTGTCGTAGAAGGTTTCGATATGCTTGCGCGACCGTGCGATGGTCACGGCATCGAGCAATTCGAAAAAGTCAAAATCCAGGGCTTTCAGGATCGACGCTGCGGTTCGCTCTTCCGGCGGGAGAGCGGTCCATTCGTTGAAGGCCTTCTGGGCACGCCGGAAGATTTCTTCGATGCTCGTGTCAGATTTCAGGCTTTTGCTGAGGGCATCCGATTGGCCCTCATAGGCAAGCGCGAGCTGATTGCGTAGGTCGTTGAAGCGGTTATTCACCGGGGTCGCGGAGAGCATCAGAACTTTGGTCTTCACGCCTGCGCGAATGACCTTGTTCATCAGCTTCTGATATCGGGTTTCTCGATCTTTGAAGACGTCATTGTTACGGAAATTGTGGGATTCATCGATCACGACGAGATCGTAATTTCCCCAATTTATCCGGCTCAAAGGTATGCCAAACGACTCCCCCGACGTCCGCGACAGATCGGTGTGGCAGAGAACGTCGTAGTTGAACCGATCCCGCGCAAAAATGTTGGTTGTGAGGTTGGTGTTGTAGTTGCGCCAGTTATCCGCGAGCTTCTTGGGGCAAAGCACCAGGACCGAGCGGTTTCGCAGCTCATAATACTTGACCACCGCCAGCGCGGTGAAGGTTTTACCGAGCCCCACGGAGTCGGCCAAGATGCAACCGTTGTATGTCTCGAGCTTATTGATGATGCCGGTTGCGGCATCTTTCTGGTAGTTGAATAATTTATTCCAGACGACGCTATCCTGATAACCAGTTAGATCATTTGGCAAAACGTCCTCGCCAATATCTTCTAGGAACTCCCGAAAGATATTATAGAGCATGGCGAAATAGACGCGCTCAGGCGAATTTTCTTGGTATACAGACTCGATATGCTCACAAATCGAGTCTGTGACATCCTTCAGCTTCTCGGCGTCGTTCCAAATCTGATTGAACAGCTGAAGATAGACCTCGGCATGGACCGGCTCATCCATCCGAGTCACGAAATTCGATATGGCGTTACCTTTTTGATAACCAAGGTCAACAGCAGTAAACCCACCAACCGGCATATAAGCGACGGCTTCGTCTCCCGTGTCTACATGGGCGAAGGACTGCATCGGCGCAGTTGTCGTGTTGGATTTGAATCGAGCTTTTTTCCTTATCCACTCCGCACACTCCCGCGCTACGGCGCGTTGAGTCAGTTTGTTGCGAAGCTTGATTTCAAACTCGGTGCCGTAAAGGCTGCTTTCGCGCCCAGCCTTTGGTATGAAAAACTCACGCTGCTCCTTGCGCAGCCGGTCCATTGCATCGGCAGCTACAAAGGTTGGAGACGTAAAGATGAATTGCAGGCTTTCCACCCTAGAGAGCTCTGATTTGAGAGCCTCAAAAGCATAGATCGAAAAGCAGGATGCAGCGATTTTCACGCGCGAACCGCGCGTTAGTGTTGCCTTGAGGTCATCGCCGAGCAGCAGCGAGTTGTTATCGATTATCTTCACCGAGCACCTCCTCCCGCAATAGTACAATTTGTTGATCTTGCGGGCGCCGGGCTTCCGGCGGCGTGTCGAGCCCTAATCGCCTGAGCGCGTAATAGCGGAGTGCCTTTCGAACTTGAATCTGGGCGTGGCCTTCCCGCATGCCATAATCCAATGCGACTACACGTTTCTGGCTTTCGGAAAGGCCAGGGTGCGGCGCGATTTCCAAAGTGATGATTTCATTCCAGTCCGCATCGTCCTTGGGCGAGACTTCGCTAGGCCGAAACGATCTCCTCCCAATGACCCGCGACAATAAAAAGTCCTTGAACGCCCGATCCGCCTCACAGAACGCGCGGACGTGCCATCGAAAGCCATCAAACCCGATCGCGTGCGGTGTGATCCATCGCCAGCGAAGAATATCGCTGGACAGTGATTGATATTTAACCTCGATCGCTTGGTTCTCACGGATTGCCGCAAGCATATCGCGCAACGTGTCATTGTTGACACTTCGAACCGGCACCGGCGGCCCGGCAAAGGACGGTATGCGCGAAAACCACGCTTCATTAGGCGCCAAAATGCCCTCAGCGACTGAACGCAGCTGACTGAGGTACAGCCCCGCGTCAGGTCTGAGAAAGCAGGGCTGAAATTGATCGCTTGCGACATAGCGCTTCGCACTCTTGTCGTAGATTGCGTTCTCAGGCGCCCGCTCTTGGTAAAGTGTCAAATCTTTGGAGGCTTGCGGCACTGACACACCGAATGCTTCGATGATGTCGGAGCGATTTACCCCGCCTTCCCAGTAAAGACGGAACTCGATGAACTCGAGCCTCTGCTCCACCCCCCATTTTAGCGCCGTAGCGGCCTCTGGCATTGCCTTCTCACCTCCACTTGCAAATAGGTATAAGAACTATATGGGGGTATCTGTGCGATCCGTTTAGTTATTATCCCCATTAGGCGACACTCGTCAACGGTGGGGTGTGCAGGCATACCCAAGGCAATTACAGGCTGCAGAAACTCTTCGCACGTGAAAGCCGTACCTAATCGAGGGGACCGGTCGCGTGAGCCTGAGCGCCGCCGAGGCCTAACCTAAATGAGAAAATCAAACGGGGAGCCCTGGCTCAACCCTTAAAGCCAACCCTAAAAAAGGTGGCGCACCCGACAGGATTCGAACCTGTGACCTACGGCTTCGGAGGCCGTCACTCTATCCAGCTGAGCTACGGGTGCATCGATATTCAAATAGCGGTCGAGACTGATCAAGGTCAATAACGAATCCACCAATCGAACTTCGTCAAACGTTCTGGCTAAGGAGCCATACCGATTGTCGCCGTTCGTACTCTACAACCTCCTTCAAATTTGCTTCCGTGGTGCTTCCGTGGCCCAAAGAGCGATTTTCATGCCTCCATCAATCTTCCCCAACTGCTTGGTTTCAATCAACATTTCCAGCACTCACAACAAATCCACTTGACTTACGCCTGCCTTCGGAGGGCAGCGCTCTATCCAGCTGAGCTACGGGTGCCTGTGCACAAGGGCGGGCCATTAGCAAAGCACTGCGGCCAGCGCCACACTTAAACGTTCGCCCGCTGTTTGAGAAATGGCCCGCATTAGCGTTTTGGCAAGCGGATTTGCGCTAAGCTTTTAAGTATGAATATCAGTCGTCCTGAAAATACTTCTAGCCGCGCACGAGCGTCTTCTATGAGCGTCGAGTGGGCTGCCCTGCAGGATGCCGCTGCAGCTGTCGCGACGATGGCGGGGCTTGCGCGCGAACACGTCAGCCCGGAAATCCGCAATTTTCCCGCAATCATTCGAGACGTTGGCGGCCTTCCGCTGGAACTGGCCGAGGAGAGCATTGCCGATATCGGCGCCATGATGCGCCCGGGTCTGACTGCGTTGCTGGCCGTCCGCGCACGAGGGCAAGATGCGGCCGCACCCGCACTGACGCTATGGCAGGAATATCAACATGCCCGGACTGCGCTGCTTGCGTTAATGCCGCAGTATAGCACTCACGGTCCGCGGCGCGCCGTCGGTTAGACGAAGCAACAGTACACTCCGGCAAGCCTTGACGAAGTTCACTGTCTGTTCCAGATGAGGGCATGGCAGAATCATTTCTTATCGATCATTATGGCCACCCGCAGGATGGTGCCATTACGGCGCCCGGTACCTCCACGGCGGGCCAAGTTACGCGCGGCATATCGCGGATGTTTGCCCGCAATGGCATATGGTGCCTGTCCGAAATGCCGCTGAAGGGCGGACGGCGGGCTGATCTTATGGGGATCGATGCGAAGGGCCGGGTGATTATCGTCGAAATAAAGGTTAGCCGCGCCGATCTGCTGGGTGATGCCAAATGGCCCGATTATCTGGAACATTGCGACCGGTTCTATTGGGCTGTTTCGCCCGAGATTGATCGCGCGCCGTTGGAAGGGGAGGCCTTTCGCCCCGATTTTTGCGGCATAATCGTGGCCGATGCCTATGACGCCGAAATCCTGCGTCCTGCCCCCACCCATCCGCTGGCCGCGGCACGGCGCAAGGCGGAAGTGGAGCGGCTCGCCAGAACGGCCATGCGCCGGATGACGGTGGCTGCCGATAGTGAGTGTTCGCCGTGGGGCGGCGTGGAGTAGCAGCCTGTTAGCGATTGCGGCTTGAGCATGCGGCGTTAGAGTGCCCCACATTATGCCTGCCGGATCCATCATGCCTGATTTGCTTGCGACACCGTGGGCCGCCATCGCATGGTCGGCCTTTGCCATGACGCTGATTGTCGTAGGCCGGTATTTGGCGACCAGCGGGGTTTTTGCCTGGCTGACCAGCCGCGTGCGCCCCGGCTACCATACCGGACTACACCCGCAGGTACGGCGGGAAATTGCATGGTCGCTGGCCTCGGCTGCGTTGTATGGCGTTCCGGCAGGCGTCATCGCCTGGGGCTGGCAAGCGCAGGGCTGGACACGCATCTATACCGGATGGAGCGACTATCCGCTGTGGTATCTGCCTGTTTCCGTCTTGCTGTATCTGCTGGCTCACGACACATGGTTTTACTGGACCCACCGCTGGATGCATGCGCCCCGTCCGTTTAAAATCGCCCATGCAGTGCATCACGCCAGTCGACCGCCGACCGCCTGGGCCGCTATGAGTTTTCATCCGGTCGAGGCGCTGCTCGGCGCGGTAGTGATCCCTGCCCTGGTGTTCCTGATCCCTGTCCATGTCGCCATGCTGGGCGTGGTTCTGGGGATTATGACCGTTATGGGCGTGACCAATCACATGGGATGGGAGATATTTCCCCGCGCCCTTGTTCATTCAAGAGTAGGAGGTTGGCTGATAACAGCCAGCCATCATCAACTGCATCATGAAAAATACCGGTGCAATTACGGGCTTTATTTCAGAGGATGGGACAGATTATGCGGAACGGACGGGGGATTGGCCGACGCGTATCGGCGGCAAAAGGCTTCGTAGCCTGCGGCGTCATATCTGTAATGCTGGGCGGCAATGCTGCCCCGCAAGTGCATGATGTTATGGTCGACGTCACGCAATTGCGCAGTGCCAAAGGCAATATCCTTGCCTGCCTGACTTCGAGCAAAAAACACTTTCCGGACTGTGAAGACAATACGCGCGCGTTTGAAGCCAGCGCCTCTGCGCACGACGGAGTCAGCATTACATTCCGCAATGTGCCGCAGGGCACCTATGCGATCGCCCTGCTGCATGACGAGAACGGCAATGGCAAAGCGGACCGAGCGCTGATGATGATGCCCAAGGAAGGCTTCGGCTTTTCCCGGGATGCAAAATTGCGAATGGGCCCTCCCAGCTTCTCCTCTGCCGCGTTCCGCGTGGCCGATACCGATGTGCACCAGACCATTCGCATGCGCTATCTGTTCTGAACCGGCTGTAAAAACATCGGTATTTCTGCCGCTGGTATGCAGCAGGTTTAACGGTATGTTTACCATGCCCCGCCATTGGTAGTGACCAAGGTACCGGAAACGGGCCGATAAGGTTTAAAGCCAGGGGCATAGGAAGCATGGACACGCTGCGCGGCAAATTCGGATTATCCGGTTGGGATGATGACACCGACGCCGACGATTTCGGCCAGGACGAGCAGGATGACGGCATGGATATCCAGCCGCCCCCGTCGCCCGTCGGCCAGGACGAACGGCGCATGCAGGTGCGCGCCTATAATTTCTGGGCCAGTATGCTGCAGGACCGCAGCCTGCCCTGTATCGAGGATCTGGAGCCCGAAACACTCGGCGATTTCGGCCCTTACAGCGTACTGCTTGATTTCACCTCCGGTATCGAAAACCCTGCCGTGCCGTTTCTCGGCGAAAGCCTGGCAGGCGAATGTGACGCTTCGGGCGAAATCGAGACCCTGAGCGATGTGCCCGGCCGCTCGTTACTAAGCCGCATTACCGACCATTATATGCAAATTCTGGCCAACAAGGCTCCGATAGGTTTCGAAGCGGAATTTGTGAACCAGCGCGGCGCGACCGTGCTGTATCGTGGTATTTTGCTGCCATTTTCCAGCGATGATGACACCATCGATTTCATTTACGGTGTTATCAACTGGAAGGAAGTGGCCGATCAGATCACAACCGATGCCCTGCTGCTCGAAATCGACACCGCACTAGACGATTCCGCTACGAAGGATGTCGAAGAAAGCGATTCCGCACACGATCACAGCGACGATCCCATTGCCGACTGGGCCGATGGCCCGGGCAACGAACCCGCTCCGGACGAAAGCAATCCGGCCGACGCTTCGCTTTCCGGCATGCCGATGCCCAGCTTCGGCGAAGAAACCTCCTATACACCCGATACCGGCGGCTCTGCACCCTTACCCGGCTCTGCCTCGGATAGCATGGCCGCGCGCCTGCTGTCCGGCGGTTCGGACGAAGATCGCTTTGCCGATGGCGAATATGCCGACGACACGACAGACATGGACGCGGCATCCGACAGCGATAACCCGGACGATTGGTCGACCCCGCTTTCAAGCCTGATCAAGCCCAAGGGTGAACGCACAAAGAAGCGGTCCTTCGGCTCTCTGCTGCCAGACCTTGACGCCGTGCCGGACATTGATGCCGACACAGATGCCTCTGCTGCACCGGCCATCCCGTCCGGTTATGGCGAAGATACGGCTAGCACAGAGATGGCCCCCGAACTCGGCGCCGATATGATCGACGTACCCAGCACTGAAGCGCGACACGATCCGCGCGATTTGGATGCTTATCAGGCTGACGAACTGCCAATCACCGCCGGCGATGGCGATAACGATCCGCAAGGGCTGTATGATTGTCTCGCCGCAGCGCGGGAACTGGCCCAGACCGCACGCACCAGCGAGGACCGCAGCCGCACGGCGCTTTATGCCGCCGTCGGTCGCGCCTATGATGTCAGTCTTGCTGCCGAAGAAGCGCCGGAAGATTTTGCCGAACTGGTCAATGACAATGGCCTGTCCGTTCAGGACCGCGCACCGATGACGCCGGTCATCAAACTGGTGTTTGGTTCCGATTACGACAAAACCCGCCTGACCGAATATGCCGCCGTCCTGTCTCATGCACACAGACTGGAGCTGGATCGCGGATCGCTTGGCCCGTACCTTTCCGCCGCCGACGGCGGGCTGAAGGGTGTTGTTCAGGCCGAACGCCGCCTGCGCCGCGAAGAAGCGGGCAAACCGGTGGCCGATCCGGGCGAAATCCGCGAGGCACTGGCGGCAAAACTGCGCGCCATAGATCATGCCCCGCTTGATGATATTGCCAGCGAAGGCTCCGAATTTGGTGTCGTAATGATCCGCCGTCTGCCCGATGGAAGCATTGTATTGGTGGGCGAAGTGGAAGACGATGTGAAACTGACCGAACAGGTCGCGCGCAAGCTGATCGGCTAAAATCCGCACGCCTCCCGAACACCTCCCAGCCAGGCATTTCGGCGCACGGCGAAACAGTATTTCTTACCGGGCTATCCCGTCGACGCCTAACGCGCTAGCGCGTGCGAAATGCCGTTTTTTCCCACCGCCCCTGTCCGTGTGCAACCATTTTACGGCTATCGTACTGCCGACAGACTGTTTTTAACGGCGCGGGCCCTGCGCTCTGGCAAAGCCAGTTTTACCAAGGGCGGCCGCTGGCAGGCCATGCGCACCATGATCGCGCAATTCACATCCCACGAAGTCGCAGGGCTGGAAGTGCGACTGGAAATCGACCACCCTGGTACAGGCAGACAGATCTGCTCTGCGCAAAGCGACAAAGAAGGCTATGTTCGCTTCGCTGTCGCTCTGGACGGGGCACGCCCCCTACCGGAACAGACCACCTGGGAAGTGGTCGCCTTGCACTGGAACGATGATGGCCGCGGGCATTTCGTCGACGGCCATGTTCTGGCCCCCGGCCGCGACACCGGTCTGGCAGTGATATCCGACATCGATGACACAATCATCGAAACCGGCATTACAGGCGGATTGCGCAGCGTCGCGCGCAATTGGCGACGGGTCTTGCAGCAAATGCCGGAAGAGCGGATAGCCGTTCCTGGCGCCGATGTGTTCTACTCCTCGCTCGGCGGCGGGGAAGTCTTGCGCAAGAGCGATACCCACACAGGCGACCGGATACCGGCGACGCATCGGCCGTTTTTCTATGTCTCCTCCAGCCCGTGGAACCTCTACAGCTATCTGACCGCCTTCCAGCGATTGCATACCATGCCGCTAGGCCCTCTGTTCCTGCGCGATTGGGGACTGAACCGTGATACATTCGGCTCGGGCAGCCACGGCTCGCACAAGACAGACGCCATCCGTCATATTCTGGCAATCTATCCCGACCTGCGTTTTGCCCTGATCGGGGACGATTCACAGGGCGATCTACTGGCCTTTGGCGAAATCGTGGAACAGCATCCCGGTCGCATTGCAGCAGTGTTTATCCGAACGGTCGGGCGCGCTACCCAGCCAGAGGAGCGCGCCGCAAAAGCGGCAATCGAGCGGGCCGGTGTTCCCTTATGGCTGGGCGACACTTATGAAATCGGGCAGGACTTCCTCAAAGCGGCGGGGCTTTCCTCTGCAGGGGACACATCGCGGATCGTAGAAACTATCGAAAAGCGAAACGTCGAGAAGCAAAACGATGCAGGCTGAAATCCGGAAAAACGGGAAAAGGAATCGCCGGATGAACTGGATTGTTGCAGCATTGATCCTTGCGGCACTGGGCGCGGGTGCATGGTACCTGGCGATCACTGCCCAGTCAGTCCAGACGCTGAACCGCGCCGATGCGCTGTTTACTCGTGCCAATGCCGAACTGGTGGCAGGTCCGGTGGCGTTCGGCGAACATTCGCAACAGCGTTTGTTCGTTCACCGTGCGGCCGGTATACCTGCCCATGCCAAACTGCCAGTCATGGTATTCATACACGGCGGCAGCTGGCGCAGCGGCGATCCCGAACCCTACGCCTATGTCGCGCGCAACTTTGCGCCGCTGGGCTATGTCTTGGTGCTGGCTGGATACAGACTAGGCGATGACGGCAAGTTTCCCGGCATGCTGCAGGACGGAGCAGCGGCGCTGCGCTGGGTGAACGACAATATCGCAGACTATGGCGGCGATCCGTCGCGCATCGCGGTGACCGGTCACTCCGCCGGGGCCTATAACGCCGTGATGCTGGCGCTGGACCCGCAGTGGCTGGCGGCAGAGGGTCTGGGAAAAGACACGATCGACGGTGTCGTCGGCATTGCCGGTCCGTATGATTTCCTGCCGCTGGACAGCGATTCGACCAAGGCCGCGTTCAGCCATGCCCATCCGCTGGAAAGCACCCAGCCGATCTTGTTCGCGCGCGCCGATGCGCCGCCCATGCTTCTGATGACCGGTGATGAAGACACCACGGTCCGCCCACGCAATGTCCCCGCTCTGGCCTCCGCTCTGGTGCAGGCGGGCATGCCAGACAGCCGGATCCGCACCTCCACCATCCCGGGTATGGGCCATATCCCCATCGTGATGGCACTGGCTCGCCCCTTCGAACAGAACGGCAGGGTCAAACGAGAGATTGCCGAGTTTCTGGATGCGGTCATCGGAGCAGGACAGGCTACACCGAACGAAAAATCAGGCCTCCCTTCAGCCGTCATTCAGCCCGAAAACGAGTAAACTGGCTCCCATGCGCATCCTAGCCAATATCGTCGCGCTTTGCGCACTGATTGCCTTCACTACCCAGCCCCTGTTCGCGCAATCCATCCTGCGCGATGCCGAAACAGAAGCGCTGCTGCGCGATATGGCCGCACCGCTGGTCGAGGCATCCGGGCTTGAGCCGGGCAATGTCGATATCGTGCTGGTCAATGATCCGGCGATCAACGCTTTTGTTGCCGGCGGGCAGGTTGTGTATCTGCATTCCGGCCTGATCGACGCAGCCGACACAGCCAACGAAGTACAGGGCGTGATCGCCCATGAAATCGGCCACATCACCGGTGGGCACATCACCCGCTTCGATGAGGGAGCCAAAGGAGCCACCGGCGTTTCCATCCTGTCCTTGCTTATCGCAGTTGCCGCTGCTGCTGCTGGCGCAGGCGATGCCGCGATGGGCGCCGTGATGGCGGGCCAGCGTGCCGCGCTGGGCAAATTCCTTGCCTTTACCCGCGTGCAGGAATCCAGCGCCGACGCGGCAGGCGCTCAATTCCTTTCGGATGCAGGGATTTCGGGCCGCGGTTCGCTGACATTCTTCGGCAAGTTGCAGAATCAGGAGTTCCGCTACGGCCGCAGTCAGGATGATGAGGCCGGGTTCAGCCGCACGCACCCCCTGTCCGGTGATCGCATCGCTCGTCTGCGCGAAGTGTACACCGCCGATCCGGCCTGGGACACGCCTGACGATCCGCAGTTGCAGGCGCGTTTCATGCGGATCAAGGCCAAGCTGTCAGGCTATCTGGCAGAGCCGAACCGCACCTTGTCGAACTTCCCCGAAAGCCGCACAGATGTCGCTGCACATTATGCCAGAGCCTATGCCTATCATAAGGATTCGCGCATGGACATGGCGCTGGCCGAAGTCGATGCGCTGCTGGCTTTGGACCCGGAAGACCCCTATTTTCTTGAACTGAAAGGTCAGGTCCTGCTCGAATCGGGCCGAGCGCAGGAAGCGCTCCCCCCGCTTCGCAAGGCAACCGAGCTGACCAATTCGCAGCCTCTGATTGCCTCCATTTTCGGCCATGCGCTGATCGCTACCGAAGACGAAAGCAATCTGCCCGAAGCCGAAAATGTGTTGCGAGCCGCTGTCTCGCGCGACAGGCTTAATCCCTTCGCGTGGTACCAGTTGGGCAAAACCTATGCCGCGCAGGGCGATGTGCCGCGGGCACAGCTGGCCACCGCAGAGCAACAGGTGCTTAATCGCGATTATGGCCGCGCCCTGCAGAGCGCATTGTCCGCCGAGGCCAGCCTGCCAGAGGGAACCGCTGACTGGCTGCGCGCACAGGACATCACCCTGCAGGCCCGCGCCGCGATGGAACGCATCAGAGACGAAAGCTGATTTGATGACAGGACGGTTGGGGACAGTGGCGCTGTCGGGCGCAGTAGCTTTACTGGCGGGCTTCGGGGGAGCAGCTTTGTACGGGATGACCAGCATGGGCGAGGGGCAGACCCGTTCCTACCTGCTGGAAAATCCCGATATCCTGCCGCAAATGGCCGAAGCGTTGCAACAGCAGGACTCCGAAAAACGGCTGGCCAGCGTGGGGGACGCCGTCTCGCAACCCTTCGCCGGCGCAGTTCTGGGCAACCCGGAAGGCTCCAAAACGCTGGTAGAATTTTCCGACTATAATTGCGGGTATTGCCGTCTCAGCACCGGCCATGTCGCCGCGCTGATTGCTGCCGACCCCGAAGTGCGCGTCGTGGTACGCGAATGGCCGATCTTCGAAGGCAGCGAAATGCCCGCCCGTATGGCCTTGGCTGCGGCCAAACAGGGCAAGTTTGCTGCATTCCATAAAGCCCTGTTCGAACAGGACAGCCGCGATAATGCAGCCATTATCCGCGCAGGCGAGATGGCGGGCCTCGATATGGAGCGCGCCCGCTCCGATGCCGCCGGACAGGATGTCAGCGTGGAACTGGCCAATAACCAGGCTATTGCGCAGCAACTCGGCTTTGGCGGAACCCCCAGCTGGGTGGCTGGTGGACAGACTTTCGAAGGTGCAGTGGGGCAGGAAAAGCTGGCCGTGGCGCTGGAAAAGACCTCACTGGACGGCGCTTAATGCGGCTGCATGCCCTTGTTTCCACCCTGGCTGTGGCCGCACTCGCCAACGTGGCTGCCCTGGGCAATACTACGTCCGGCACGGCTGACCTGCCCGATGACTTTTCCGAACTGCGCGCCAAGGATGCCCGCATCCAGCGACTTGGCTACACACTCGCGGCGGGCAACGCCCCTTATTGCTCCGTCACCCGTCCCAGCCTTGGCCTGATGCTGCACGACATTGCAGTTTACGAAGAGGACGGCCGCCTGCGCAGCGCGCTGGGGCTGACAGGCGACATTGCGGTGCAGGTGGTCGTACCCGGGTCTCCTGCAGTCGGCGTGCTGACACCGGACATGACCATAGCTTCTATCGAAGACACGGCAATTTCGGACATACCGTTCGAGGAAAAGCGCAAATGGTCGCGGATGACCGAGCTCAACGCTCTGCTCGATCAGTCCCTGGACAAAGACGGATCTGTGACGCTGGGCCTGCAGAACGGACGCACGGTAGAGTTGAAGGGCACACCCGCCTGCGCCACACGGTTCGAAGTCGGCGGGATCGGCAAACGCGCTGTGGCCGATGGCGAGCGGGTTGTGATCGGAAACAAATTTCCCGGTCTCGCCTATGACGACCCCGAACTGGCGGCCGTAATGGCGCATGAACTGGCGCATAATGTGCTTGGCCACCGTGCCCTGCTGGATGCACAGGGTCGTGGGCGCAAGCTGGTTCGCGCGACGGAACGCGAAGCCGACCGGCTCGCCCCTTGGCTGCTCGCAAATGCCGGATTCGAGCCGGAAGCTGCGTTACGATTTATGCAGACCTGGGGCCCCGATCACAGCGGCGGCTGGCTGCTGCGCAAGCGCACGCACGATGGATGGGACGAACGTGCGGAGATGATTGCAGCAGAGGCTGCACTGGTCCGCGCCCATTTGGAAGCGGACGGCACAGCCGACTGGAAGACCCTTTTCCGGCGCGAAGTGGAAACGCAAAAGCCCTAGTTCAGTTATGCTTGGACATTTTTAGGCGTCCTCCATCGCAGTATTGTACGCCGAGGCCAGCGGGCGGGCCATCACGCGGCGTACCATCGGCTCGAAAAACTCCAGCGATTCGCTCTTGTACTCAGGATCGAATGCGGACTGGTCGTATTTCTCGCAAAACTCGCGGCACGCCTCGTAATGTTTGTGGTCCTTGAACGCGTCACGCGCATTCTGGTCCATGCCCAGATAGTGAAAATAATAATAGCCTTGGAACGCACCGTGATTCTGGCAAATCCAGTGCAATTCCTCGCTGATAAACGGCTTGAGAATAGAGGCCGCGACTTCGGGGTGGTTATAACTGCCCAGCGTGTCGCCGATATCGTGCAGCAGCGCCATCACCACATAAGGTTCGCTGCGTCCGTCACGATGGGCGCGAGTCGCGGTTTGCAGCGAATGCTCCAGCCGGTCGACCGGAAATCCTCCAAAGTCACCGTCCAGTAGGCGAAGATGGTCCAGCACACGGTCGGGCAGCTCCCTGGCAAAAGCGCGGTATTCGCCGCCGATAATCTCCCAGTCTTCCTTCGTGCTCTGTTTCATCTCGGTAAAAGCTGCACGGGCCGCCCCGTGCTCGGCCATTGTGTGCGCTGTTTCCGCTTCGATTTTTCTCTCTTCAACACCCATCACCACTCTCCTTGCAGGGATACAAAGTGCCACAGACGGGGCGAACGCGCAAAACCTGTCTGACTTGGCGCCGCAAGTGCGCTATAACCGGCATCTATGGCGGTACTGCCCTTCCGACCCACGCGGTTCTTCGAGAACAAGAACCGTGCCTTCTGGAACCTGCAATTTGCAGGCTGGGGAGGCGCATTCCTGCTGCGCGGCGTCTCCGGCTTTGCCGGCGGGCAGGAATTGTCGTTTTTTGCGGTCATTCTGATCGAGGCGATTACCGGCCTGTCGATCAGCCTGATCCTTTCGACCATCTATCGTCAGTTGCTGGGCCAGAAGCCGGTTGTAACGTGGGTCTCCACCGCCGCTGTGTTGACCATAGCCGTGGTGGTGTTCGCCTTCGTTCAGACATGGGTTATTGATCTAACCCGTCCGGAAAACTCCGGATTTGCCACACTGTTTATCGGGTATTCAATCTATCCACTGACACTGCTGGGGGCGTGGTCGGCGCTGTATTACGCGATCAATTTCTTCCTTCAGGTAGAACAACAGGCAGACCAGCTGGAACGTCTGGAAGCACAGGCCACGGCCGCACAGCTGGCTATGCTACGATACCAGCTAAACCCGCATTTCCTGTTCAATACATTGAATTCCATCAGCACCTTAGTGCTACTGAAACAAACCGACCCGGCCAATGCCATGCTGACCCGCCTGTCGAGTTTCCTGCGCCATACATTGATTACCAATCCGGGCGGCAAGGTAACGGTGGAGCAGGAAGTCGCGACTATCAAACTTTATCTGGATATCGAACGGATGCGGTTCGAAGACCGGCTGCGGACCGAGTTCGTTATCGAGGACGAGGCTGCCACAGCCTGTCTGCCGGCCATGCTGTTACAACCGTTGGTCGAAAACGCGATCAAATACGCTGTCGGTCCGCAAGAAGAAGGGGCAAAAATCACCCTGCGAGCCAATCGCGCGGCAGATCGGCTGCGACTGATCATCAGCGATACGGGTCCGGGCCTGCAGGGCAAACAAACCGACGGCCCATCGACTCGCGAATTATCCGGTACGGGCGGCACGGTATCCACCGGCGTCGGCCTGCCCAACATCCGTGACCGGCTCAGCCAGGCATATGGAGACGAGCATCTGTTCGAAATCCATTCTCCGCCCGAAGGCGGGTTCTCCATCCTGATCGAAATCCCATATGAGGTGGAGGAACAGGTTTCGTCCTCTGCCCAGCCAGCGCTAAGGCCTGTAGCGGGCGCGGCACCGGTATCTGCTCCTGCCCGTACATCCGTCGGCCTTTCCGCGGCCGGGAAACCCTCTCCGGCTTCGCCCGTTCAGCCCCCCGTCCAACCAACCGCGATCCCCCGCGCAACCGGAAGATAATTCATGGCCATACGTACCATCCTCGTCGACGATGAGAAGCTCGCCATTCAGGGGCTGCAACTGCGGCTCCAGAAATTCGACGATGTAGAAATTATCGGTACCTGCGCCAACGGGCGCGAAGCAATCCGTGCGATCAAAACGGATAAGCCCGACCTTGTCTTCCTCGACATTCAGATGCCCGGTTTCGACGGATTTTCTGTAGTGAAAGGCGTGATGGAAATCGAACCCCCGCTGTTCGTTTTCGTCACCGCCTATCAGGAACACGCGATACGCGCGTTCGAAGCCAATGCCGTCAATTATCTGATGAAGCCGGTGGACGAGGACAAGCTGGCAGACACTCTGGAGCGTGTGCGCGTACGCCTGACAGAGAAGAGGAGCAGCGAGGAAGCGGAGAAACTTAAAACCGTTCTGGCCGAAGTCGCGCCCGATGCTGCACACGACATGGAAAGCGACGAAGGCGAAAGCGCCGACCGGTTCGAAAAACTGATCAACGTAAAAGATCGCGGCCAGATCTTTCGCGTGGAAGTAAGCTCGATCGAACATATCGAAGCGGCGGGCGATTACATGATTATCTCTACCGGCGATAATTCACTGGTGCTGCGCGAAACCATGAAGGATCTGGAGCGCCGCCTCGACCCGCGCAAATTTCAGCGTGTCCACCGTTCGAAAATCGTCAATCTGGATCAGGTACGGCAGGTCAAACCGCATACGAACGGCGAATGCTTTCTGGTGCTGGATTCAGGGGCGGAGGTGAAAGTAAGCCGGAGCTACAGGGATGTGGTGGCCCGGTTCGTACACTAGTTTGCGTCATGAGGGCGCCGCGTACATTTCGCGTTCTTGACCAATCAGGATATCTGCGAGAAACCAGTAGGCCTTGCCCCATGCCTCCAACACTTCATCGGTCGCGGCTTCACCCAACACGTCGCGAATAGCCGGAAGCAAAGCCTCGGCAACATAGGGGTAATGCTCGGGTTTGACGCCTGTTTCCACGTGACGTGCAGCTATACGATGGACTGGTCCTTCGAGTGCCTGAAGTTTATCGACATTTTCTGCGTAAGCCAGAATCGCAGCGGCTAGCCGCTTGGGCTGCTCCCCTGATTTCTGTGCAGCCTGATCGAACATTGCTTTTATGTCCGCGTTGACGAACAGCCGCTCGTACATACGCGTTGTGATAGCTTCACCGTGTTGGCGCAGTGAAGGAGCAGTAGCCTTAACAGTAGCGACCGTTTGAGCGGAAAGTGGAGCAGCCATCATGAATTCCCTTAAAGATGCAGACAAAACGCACCTATAAGCTAAACTCTAAATATGCAATCTTTTTGCATCTTTTATTATGGAGACGTAAAATCAGACTGACCCGGCACACTGATTACGCGATGCGCATCCTGATGCAGTCAGCATTGCAGCCTGAAATGCTGCTCTCTATCCCGCAAGTAGCGGAGGCCCACGCGATCTCCCGAAATCACGTAATGAAAGTGGTGAGCAGGCTTGCACAAGCCGGATTGCTGACCACGGTACGCGGGCGCAGTGGGGGGTTTCGGCTTGGCAAGCCCGCTGAAGCGATCACCTTGGGCGATATTGCCCGGATTACTGAACCGACCCTTCAGCCGGCTGAATGTGGCACCTGTGTATTATCCCCAAATTGCGGGCTTACCCAGATGCTCAACGAAGCCGTAATCGCGTTTTTGACGGCCCTTGATTCGCATACACTTGCGGATGCCGCATCCCGAACCGTGGCAACACGCCTACTGGCGACTCGACAAGAAGAGCATGTTTCGCAAGATGGAAAGGATGACTGATTTCCATATTATTGGCTTCGACCTTTCCGCGTTTGTCCAGAGGACTCTGGACGAGGATCTAGGCATCGGCCTGCCTGGGGGCGGAACCGACGTAACTGCAACAAGTATGATCCCTGTCGATGCGCGCTTCTCTGGCGTGATGGATAGCCGTGATGCCTGCTCGATTGCGGGCCTCCCTGTAGCCGAGGCGTTTTTCCGTGCGCTAGATCCGGATGTTCGCGTAGAAATATTGGCAGAGGAAGGCGCTCAGGTGGCCCCCGGCACCGATCTGATGCGGCTGGAGGGCAATGCCCGCGCCCTGCTGACGGCAGAGCGGAGCGCACTGAACACCGTGCAGCACCTGACCGGCATTGCCACCATGGTGCGCGAGTATGTGACCGCTATGCAGGCAGGGGGGGGCAATCCCGACTGCACATTGCTTGACACACGCAAGACCATTCCCGGCCTGCGTCATCTTGAAAAATATGCCGTGCGCATGGGCGGCGGCAACAATCACCGGATGGGCCTGTGGGACGCCGCAATGATCAAGGACAACCATATCGCCGTCGCGGGCAATGTGGGCGAAGCGGTGCGCCGCGCGCGCGATGCAGGCGTGGTGGACATCATCTGCGAGGTCGACCGGATCGACCAGATCGAACCGGCACTGAAGGCAGGGGCCACGCGCCTGCTGCTCGACAATATGGAGCCGCCAGCCTTGCGCAAGGCGGTAGCACTAGTGGCCGGGCGTGTGCCGACAGAAGCCAGCGGAGGGATCAATCTGGATACGATCCACGGCAAGGCCGCGACTGGAGTGGATTTTGTGAGCGTCGGTCGGCTGACCCAGAGTGCGCCTGCGGCTGATATCGGGTTGGATTTCGCAGTATTGTGAGGAGCTTGTTTTCTCTCGCGGCCAACCGGCTTCGCCGATGCCTCCGAGGGGGCGGCCTACCGGCCGGCGGCCAGTCGGCCTTGCGGTCCGCTGGGCGCGGACCGTTTCTTGCGCTTGCCGGGTTGGTCGGCGCTGGGCTTCCTGTCGCTGCCAACGCCCAAGCCTATCAGTGCCAAGCGCCCGCCCGGATCAGCGTGCCCACGGCAAAACAAGACGCGCGTACGCGGCAAGTGCCGGTCACCGGTTATACCATGGCGCTCAGCTGGAGCCCGGAGTTCTGCCGCACGCGGCAGCGCAGCGGGGGCCATGCCAGCCAGTGTTCGGGCCGCAATGGGCGCTTTGGCTTTATCGTTCACGGCCTCTGGCCGGAGGGGCGCAGCACTTGGCCGCAATATTGCCCCACGGCGCAGCGGCCCGCCCCCGCCACGGTAAAGCGCAATTTTTGCATGATGCCGTCCGCCAGCCTCGCCGCGCGGCAATGGGCCAAACACGGCAGCTGCATGACGCGAAAGCCCGCGACCTATTTCAAAGTCACCAACATCCTGTGGAACAGCTATCGCTGGCCCGATTTCGACCGAATTTCGCGCGAGGATGACTTAACCGTGGGCCGCATCCGCGAAGCCTTCGCCAGCGCGAACAAGGGCTGGGAGCCGCAGATGGTCGGCGTCAAACTCAACCGCCGCGGCTGGCTGGAAGAACTGCGCCTCTGCTACAATAAGCGCTTCCGCCCGAAGGAATGCCGAAGCCGGACGTTTGGTCCAAGAGACGGCGTGAAGGCGAAGATTTGGCGAGGAATGTGATGATTAGTCAAACCCGCATGGCTTGTCGGAAGGCACCACGAGGAAATTAGATGCGAACAATAGCCCTGATCCTTACCGTGGCTTCATTGGCTGCTTGTTCAGAAAATGAAACAACCGGGCTGAAGTCGCAAAATAGCGCCTCAGAAAGCCTCACTTATGGAGAATATCTGCTTAGCCTTGAGGGAGCATTCAAGCAGAAGCCGCCAGATTATTCTCGCGCATTCGCGCTTGTGAAATTTGGCGTGGCTGGCCCTGACTGGCTCGCTACCTTTCATGGCCTGCCCAACAATCAAAACGCGTGTGAAGAAACTATTCTACCCTACAAGAGCGATCCTAGCCTTACGGTGATAGCTGGCGAGTATTATTGTGTTGAAATTTCTGATGACTTTTCGATTGGTAGCCTAGTTGCTCCGGCGCAGCCCGAAAAAGCTTCTTAGCAACTCAGCCGCTTCCCCCTCACCCATGCCCGAATACACTTCCGGTGCGTAGTGCGTCTGGGCTTGCTCGAACACCCGCGCTCCATGCTCCACCCCCCCGCCTTTGGGATCGCTCGCGGCGTAGTACAGCCGCGCGATGCGAGCATGGGCGATGGCTCCGGCGCACATCGCGCAAGGCTCCAGCGTTACATACAGGTCGCAGCCCTCCAGCCGTTCCTGCCCCAGCGCCTGCGCCGCGCGGCGAATCGCGAGGAGTTCGGCGTGGGCGGTGGGATCGTTGAGCGTGCGGGGTGCGTTGTGCGCCCGTGCAATTACATTGCCATCCTGCACCACCACCGCGCCCACCGGCACTTCGCCAGCCTCTGCCGCCAGCCGCGCTTGCGCCAAGGCCGCTTGCATTGCGGGCGGAATGGGCCATTTAGTCATGGGCACGCGCTAGCCGCGCCAATACCGGATACGCAAGCAATCGGTTGACGATTCGGCAATGCCAAGCTAATCGCGCGCCTTTCCCGGCCTTCTCGTCCAACCGAACGGGCCGCTTACCAATTTTGCAAAGAGACTTTATCATGGCGCGCATCTGCGAACTGACCGGCAAAGGTCGTCTGACCGGCAACAATGTCAGCCACGCGAACAACCGCACCAAGCGGGTGTTTCTGCCCAACCTGCAGAACGTTACGCTGCTGAGCGAAAAGCTGGAGCGTGGTTTCAAGTTCCGCGTTTCGACCCACGGTCTGCGTTCGGTCGAGCACAATGGCGGGCTGGACAACTGGCTGCTGAAGACCAAGAACGAAAAGCTCAGCACCCGCGCCCAGCGCGTGAAGCGTGAGCTCAAGAAGGCTGCTGCCGAAGTAGCGTAAGTCGCCTGCCACGCCGCACGGCAAGGCTTCCGGCTTCTATCAGTTCAGAAGGCGCGTAGAGTTTCTGCGCGCCTTTTTCTGTGTGCGCCACAAGTTTGCCGTCTCATTCGCCCGGCATTTTCCCGTCCCACTCCATCTTCATCAGCAGCGTGTTCTGGAATTTCGCCGTATTGTCGTCCGAGATCATCCATAGCGTGACGGGAAAGTTGTCGCCCGCCACGGCCAGCCCTTCGAAATTGTCGGTCGGTAACGGCGGCTCGAACCGGGCAATCTCCCGCCCGCACCAGACGCCATCGGGATCGATATCCGCCGGGTCGGCCACCAGTATGCGCGCAAGGAAAGTTGGCGGCAGACCCAGCGTGTAGGTCCGCACGAGGATCAGCACACGCCCGTCGGGCAGCGCGGCCATATCGGTGGGCCGGTAATCGCCCGGCGCGTGGAAGTTGAAGCCGGTCGCCCTCGGCCCTTCCACCGGATCGCCATCGAACAGCAGGCCGTTGTGGTTCTGCCTGTCCCAGGGGCCAGTCCCCTCGGCCAGCACGATAAACCGCCCGCCCTTTAGTCGCACCAACGCTTCGGGGCCTTTATTGGAAAGCCAGTCGCTCATTTTAGGCGGCGAAGCGCTTGTACCCTGATCGGTGCTGATATCGCCCGCTGTGGGATCATCATAACGAACAATTGTATTGAGAAACTCATAGGCTGCCCAAACCTGCGCTGTGGCGGAATCGATTGTCAGCGCCTCCAGATCGAGGCTGATCTTGTCGTCCAGCGGATCCTGCCCGCCAAACGAGGTCATCTCGCCCGACACCGGTTCGCCGTCTTTCAGGCTGATCCGCAGCGCGGCACCCTTGTCACTGGCGGACAGCAATTGCCCGTTCGGCAGCGCTACCAACCCGGAATATCCGCCGAACAGCGAATGGCGGCTGTCCAGCGTCCACGCCCCGCGCAGTTCCAGCGCACCCACGCGTTTCTGTTCTAGCGGAATGCGTGTGGCCACCAGACCGGCATCCAGAATGGCGGCCGGACGCGGGCTACGCACCCATGTGCCGGGGGCCAGAGCCAACGCGACCAGTGCAAGAGGGATCAGTCGTTTGACAGAATTGCGATTCACCAAAATGCCATAGGCGATGGCCGCACAGGTGCAACGTCAATGAAGTGGCAGCGTTCGATACACTTGTCATGAGATACAGAAAACCCACCCGGCGCCTCTTGCGGGCGGCGCCGATCCTCCGCTTCAGTTCATCGGACCGGTAAACAGCAGCGGGTCCAGCCGTGCATCGCGCCATTTCAGGCTCCAGTGCAGATGCGGGCCGGTGGCGCGGCCCGAACTGCCGACATTGCCGATATGCTGCCCCTGCTTTACGCTCTGACCTTCCTCGATAACTATCCGCGAGGAATGGAGAAAAGCGCTGTTGAGGCCCGCCCCGTGATCGATGATGATCAGGTTCCCTTCAAGGCTGAACCCGTTGCGGGCCAGCACCACCACTCCATCTGCCGGAGCGACAAAGGGCACGCCGTTGCCGGGCGCGATGTCTATGCCTGAATGATAACTGCCCGGCTCCCCGCGATAGATCCGCTGCCGGCCGAACCGGCCTGAGATACGTCCAGTAACCGGCCAGATGAAATTCTGGCTCCAGCCTGTCGCTGCGGTTTTCTTCTTTCGTGCCGCCTGGATCGCATTCCATTCCGGCTCGCGCTTGGCCCACCATGCTTCGCTGGTACCACCGCCGCGCTTGGCAACATTGACACGCTCTATCTGCCAGTCGCGCGAACTGATATTGAGCGGACTGACGATCCTGCGCCCATTTGCAAGAGTAGCCGCCAATTCCGTCGTTGCTGCCGCATCGCGGTCGAAAGCAGCGAAAAACCGGCCTTCCTCGTCCAGCACCAGCTCGGTTTCTTCCAGCATGGCCGTGCGTGTGCCGCCGGGTGCTTGGCCCCGCACCCAGCCGCCCTGCGTCAGTTCTCCATCGAACACGAAGGTCGATGGGCCCTGTAACGGTTTAAGAGTGGATGCCGGTGCAGGAGTTGGGGCCGGTGCGGGAGGTGGTGCAGACTGCACAATCGGCTGGACCGTCTCGGTCCGCTCACCCAGATCGCCCTCGCCCGTCGCCATGCTGCATCCAATAACCAGCAAGCTGGCCGATGCGATTATGGCAAGACGCATCATGCACCCCTCAGCAGACGCTGGGTGGCGAACTCGGCGTTGGCGTAAGCTTCCTGATGCTCCGCACTCCAATAGCGCAAATCTTCCAAGGCAATCAGTTCTCCCGACACAGCACAGGCGACATGGCGCCCAGCCTTCATGACCCGGAAAGAACTAGATTCGTAACGAAGTGTAGCGAGCTGGTCGCCTGAGGACATCAACATGGAGATACCTTTAGCACTTATTTCAGGGCGCGCTCAATCAAACAAACCCTGCTGCGCTTCGTTTCCTTCCACCGGCTTCGCACGGCGGGCCGGCTTGCGCGCGGCTGGCGGCGCGGTGAGTGAAGTTTGGCCTGTGCCTACCTCCAATACCCCGTCTGTAAACTGAATTGAGAGCGCATCGGCAGCCTTGGCCTGATCCTTGCGCCGCATCAGATTGCCCGCGCCATCATGCACCAGCGCATAGCCGCGTTCCAGCGGAGCGCGCGGGTCGAGCGAAATGTGCAGACGGGCCATTGCATCGAGCCGCTCTTGCTGGCGGGCCAGTTTTTGACGGGCGAGGACGGGCGTCAGCCTGACAGCCGCCAGATTGCGCACGGCATCACGGTGCGTGCGGGTCAGCATGGAAGGTGTCAGCTGCGCCTTGCCCAGCCGTTCACGCCCGGCTCTGGCTTGGCTATCCAGCCCGCGCCGTAAGCGCTCGGTCATATCGTCGAGCTTCTGTGCCTGCGGTTGCAGCAACACATCGAGCGAAGGCATTCGCTGCACCCGCGCCTCCAGCCGTTCCCGCCCCAATGCCACAGGGCGCAGGATGCTGCGCTGCTGCCGCGCTCCGAAATCGGCCAGAGCCGCCGCCAGATCGGCCCGTACCGGCACCGCTATCTCCGCCGCTGCGGTAGGCGTGGGCGCACGCTGATCGGCGGCGTAGTCGGCCAGTGTCGTATCGGTTTCGTGTCCCACTGCGCTGATCACCGGGATCGGTGATTCAGCGATAGCCCGCACCACGCTTTCTTCGTTGAAGCTCCACAAATCCTCGATCGAACCACCCCCGCGCGCCACGATCAGTAGGTCGGGCCGCGCTATTGCGCCGCCCGGCTCAATAGCGCCAAAACCGCGAATTGCCGCCGTCACCTGATCCGCTGCACCGGGGCCCTGCACCAACACCGGCCACACGATCACATGGGTCGGGAACCGGTCGGCCAATCGGTGGAGGATGTCGCGAATCACTGCACCCGTCGGCGATGTCACCACACCTATGGTGCGTGGAAGATACGGCAGCGCGCGTTTACGGCCTGCAGCAAACAACCCCTCCGCCTCCAGCCGTAAACGCGTTTTTTCCAGCAAAGCCAGCAGTGCGCCCTCGCCCGCCAGCTCCATCCGATCGATCACGATCTGATATTTGGAGCGGCCCGGATAGGTTGTCAGCTTCCCGCTCGCGACTACTTCCAGCCCGTCTTCCGGATGGAAGGGAATACGGCCCGCATTGCCTTTCCACATCACCCCGTCGATTACCGCTTTGTCGTCTTTCAGCGCGAGGTACATGTGCCCGGATGCCGCGCGTTTTACGCCCGATAATTCCCCGCGAAGCCGAACGAAGCCGAACCGGTCCTCCACCGTGCGTTTAAGCATGGCGGAAAGCTCGGAGACGCCCACAGGCTCGGCGTTGTCGCCGCTGCGGCCCTTCGCTACGAGTGCGTTTTCATCTTTATCATCGTAGGGACTTGCCATGAATATCCTTCTGATCGGCTCGGGCGGGCGCGAACATGCGCTGGCGTGGAAACTGGCGGAGTCCCGCTTGCTAACGTCTGATGGCGGCAATTTCTACGCTGCTCCCGGAAATCCAGGGATCGCCGACCATGCTTTGTGCGTAACTCTAGACACTAGCGACCATGCGGCAGTGATTGCGTTTTGTCAGGAAAAGACCATCGGACTGGTTGTCGTCGGCCCTGAAGTGCCGCTGGTCGCAGGACTTGGCGATGATCTGCGCGCCGAGGGCATAGCCATGTTCGGGCCTGGCAAAGCCGCCGCGCAGCTGGAAGGCAGCAAGGGTTTTACCAAGGATTTGTGCGAGCGCGCCGGCATCCCCACCGCCGGATATGTCCGCGCACGCTCTTTCGAGGAAGCGCGCGATGCTCTGGCTAACTTCAAACCGCCTTTTGTGCTGAAAGCCGACGGGCTGGCGGCGGGCAAGGGCGTGGTGATTTCGGAAACCCGCGAAGCTGCTCTGGTGACATTGCGCGATATGTTCGGCGGACGCTTCGGGCAAGCCGGTGCCGAAGTGGTGATCGAGGAATTCATGGAGGGCGAGGAAGTCAGTTTCTTCGCGCTGACGGACGGCACCGCTATCCTGCCCATCGGCACCGCGCAGGATCACAAACGGGTGGGCGAAGGCGACACTGGCCCCAACACTGGCGGTATGGGCGCATACTCCCCCGCGCCCGTCCTGACTGGGGCTTTGCAAGAGCAGGTGATGGAAGAAACCATCCGCCCCACCGTCGACACGCTGCGGGAAGAAGGAATGCCCTATTCCGGTGTGCTCTATGCCGGGCTGATGCTGACATCTGATGGCCCGAAACTGATCGAATACAACGCGCGTTTTGGCGATCCCGAATGTCAGGTGCTGATGATGCGACTGGAGGCGGATCTGGGCGAATTGCTGCTGGCTTGCGCCAATGGTTCGCTTGGCGAATGGAGCGAGGCCAAGTTGTCGAACAAGACCGCGCTGACTGTGGTTATGGCGGCGAAGGGCTATCCCGCAACCCCGGAAAAGGGTGGTACCATCGAGCTGGGCGAGGCGGAGGCGAACGGCACCAAAGTCTTCCACGCAGGGACGAAGCTGAATGGCGCGTCACTGGTGGCGAACGGAGGCCGCGTACTGAATGTCACCGCAACGGGCGCGAATGTGACGGAGGCAAAAGCGATGGCATATCAGGCCGTCGACGCAATCAAATTCGAGAGCGGCTTCTGCAGGCGGGATATTGGCTGGCGCGAAGTGGTTAGAGAGACGCCGTAGCGCAGATGAGATTTTCGATGCTTAAAGAACTGCTGCAATGCACCTGTTCACTGTCCGACGTTGTTTGGCCTAATTAAAGGGCCTTCAACCATCAGATTTTCCTGATGCCTGCCTAGGATCGGCCAGAAGAACCCTCGTTAGGGCTATGTTCGTTAGCGCTCGGCATGGCTTTTGCAGCTGTCGGCCTGCCGCATCAGCGAGCGTTTTCTCTGATGTGTCACCCGTATCGTATAACTTAAGTCGTTCAAGTACAGGTAGATTAAACGATTTAATGGGGCTGCGCTGTCTCAACCTTGTGTTCTTGCGCAGCCTCGCGAAAATCAGCCCAGCTTTTCATCCATCAGTGCCTGCATGTCTACTTCCGGACGCGGGCCGATGTGGCTGATGACTTCGGCCGCTGCGACCGCGCCACGTTTCAGGCAGGTTTCCAGTGGCAGGCCTTTGGCGTGGCCGGACAGGAAACCAGCGGCGAACTGGTCGCCTGCTCCGGTGGTGTCGACAACCTTGGCGACCGGCTCTGCGGCCACTTCGGCGCGCTCCCCATTAGCGATGGCGACGGCGCCATGCTCCCCCTTGGTCGCGACCAGCACGGGGAGTTTGCCCGACAGAGCAGCCAGCCCGTCTTCGAAATCATCCTTGCCCGTTAGCGTCGCCAACTCGCTTTCATTGACGAACAGAATGTCGATCACGCCGTCCTCGATCATACTGCGGAAATCGTCGCCGTGGCGATCGATCACGAAGCTTTCGGATGCAGTGAAGGCAATCTTGCGGCCAGCGCTGCGAGCCACATCGATTGCCCGGCGCATCGCCTTGCGCGGCTCTTCAGGATCCCACAGGTACCCTTCGAGATATAGAATTGCGCCATCGGCAATAAGTTTCTCGTCGATCGCAGCAGCGGGCAGGAACTGGCCAGCTCCTAGAAAGGTGTTCATCGTCCGCTCCCCGTCGGGGGTCACAAAAATCAGACAGCGGCCTGTCGGCGGCTCTTCCTCTCGGGCTGGGGTATCGAACGCAATTCCGGCAGAGCGGATATCGTGCGCGAACACCTGTCCGAACTGGTCGTCCGCCACCTGCCCGATAAAAGCGCATTTCGTGCCTAGACTGGCCAGTCCCGCCAGCGTGTTGGCCGCGCTACCGCCCGATTTTTCAGTCGCCGGGCCCATCGCTTCGTACAATTTGTCCGCCCCGCCCGCATCGACCAGCGACATACCCCCACGAGCCAGACCCAGCTGCTCGATCGTCTCGTTCTCGCACGGCGCAAGAATATCGACGATGGCGTTGCCGATGGCGACAACATCGAATTTGGGATCGGTCATGAGGCGGCTTTCCACTTGCTTGCTGGATAGGGTTTGTGCTGAATCTGCGCCTAGCGTCCGGCGCGCGTCAGGCCAAGGGCCGCCATGCCTGCAATTGACATTGCGCCCCCTGCCCACGATGCCCCCGGGGGATGGTTTCGCTCCCGGCATCCCTTGCCCGCGCCGTGCGGCAATTGCCCGATCCGGCAATCCTGCGCGTACTGGTCAAAAGCGCAGCGGCGACAATGGCTGTGTTTGCCGCGCTAGGTATCGCCGTGTACTTCCTGCTGGAGATAGCCATGGCCGCCACCGGATGGACGGCCGTTCAGGGGGCAACAGTGCTGCTGACGCTGGTCGCCATTATGATCATCGGCTGGCTGTTGTTTCGTATCGTTGCGCTGGCAGTGATCCAGTTCTTTGCCGAGGACATCATCCACGCAGTAGAAATACGCTATTATCCCAAAGCCGCACAAAAGGCTCGCACACTGACGTTCCGTGAAAGCCTGTCGGGCGGGCTACGTTCCGCCCTCCGTGCGCTGGGCGTCAATCTGCTGTTCCTTCCGCTTGCCCTGATCCTGCTGTTTACGGGTATCGGTACGGTGGCACTATTCTGGGCCGTTAATGCGTGGCTGCTGGGCCTCGATCTGCAAGAGCTGGCATGGGCGCGGCACCGGAACAGCCGCGACGACGCAGCGCCGATTGGCGGTGGAACGCGGTTTTTATTGGGCGGGGCGATTGCTGCGCTGCTCTCTATCCCTTTCGTAAACCTGCTTGCACCTGTAATCGGGGCAGCAGCCGCCACCCATCTGGTACAGTCCGGCCAGAGACGAGAGACCGACAATGCGTAAAATACTCGCCATCTGCCTGATGCCGCTCGCTGCCGCCGGCTGCGCCACCGTGCCTTCTGGTCAACAAGGCAGTTCCGGTCCGTCTGTCGTCCAGCCTGGCAACCCGTCACCGCGTGTCAGTGTGCCGGTGCCCCGCACCAGGCCTGCACCCCGCACACCAGCGGGCAGCTTTATTCCGCCGCGGGTGATGAATGTCGCTGGTCTCGAAAGTGTGATCGGTCAGTCAGCTGCAGGTCTGCAGGCGCAATTCGGCGCGCCTCGCCTCGATGTGGCCGAGGGAGATGCGCGAAAACTGCAATTCGCCGGTGAAGCATGTGTGCTTGATATATATCTCTATCCTCTCCGCCAAGGCGCGACACCTACGGCAACTTATGTCGATGCACGGCGTGTGTCGGATGCGTTGGACGTCGACCGGGCTGCCTGCGTAAACGCTCTGAAAGGGCAGTAAACGTCAGAGGTAACGCTGTTTTAAGGATGTTTTGCGAAGGCTGTGACAAATCACAGGGGGTTTCCTTCGCATGAGTATGCAATTTTCAGAACTGGCCCGCGCTGTTGCAACGGATCGTCATGTCTCGCCGGACGAAATCCTGTCGCTGCGCCAACTGGGCTGGGGCGACGGTCTGATCAGCCGCGAAGAAGCCGAGGCGATCTTTGCGATCAACCGCCAGATCGACAATCCCGACCGTGAATGGATCGATTTCTTCGTCGAGGCTCTGACCGAGTTCGTTCTCAACGGCACTGAACCAAAACAAATGTGCGATGCGGACGAAGCCAACTGGCTTATCGCGCAACTGGACGCCGATGGTCGCCTCGAAACCATGGCCGAACTGGAACTGATGGTCCGGGTGATCGAGCGGGCGCACAATGTGCCCGAAGCACTCAAGGCATATACACTGCATCAGATCCAGAACGCTGTGCTGCACGGCACCGGGCCGACCCGCTGCGGCGGCCAATTGTCGGCTGACCATGTCAGCACAGCAGAATGCCGCCTGCTGCGCCGGGTTATCTTTGCAAGCGGAGGCCACGGCCCTGCTGCCGTCAGCCGCCATGACGCGGAAATGCTGTTCCGAATTAAAGATGCCACTCTGGACAAGGCCAATGCCTTGGAATGGGCGCCGCTATTCGTTGATGGAGTGGCCAATTATCTAAAATGCTTCGCGCTTCATAATGCGCAATTAAGCCATGGCCGCATCAAAGAACTGGAAGCGTTCATTGCCGACAACCGCGCAAGCGTCGGTCGCTTCATGGGCGCAATGGCGCGCGAATTGCCACACGCCCGCAACCATTTCGGAAAGGTGTTCGGACGAAAAAAGGCCGAACAAGCTGGCCCTGACTATGCCGCACAAGCCGCTGCGGGCGAAATGTTGACTTGCGAGGAAACCGAATGGCTCGATGCTATGATCGAAGCCGACGGGGAAATCGATCCGCTAGAGCGGCAATTGCTAGACCGGATCGCGAGCGACGCAGACTAACGACCCGCGACGCTGCCCATCACTGAAATTCGTAAACCGGAACGCCGCTGCTGTTGGTCCTGCGTTGAAAGACGCGGTGTGATTTGGCCTTCCGGGCTCCGTCCCGCAAACGGACATGCACGCCGCGCAGAATTCGGGCCGTAGCCATTCCCGACGAGATGCCACGCGATCTCGTGAGAGATTTTGCTCTGGGCCCCTTGGCCAGGTTCCTCCGCTTTTCATTGGCAGTTGGCGGCGTATCCACGACTGGTAAGCTTTGCGCCAAAACAGCAGGAGACGCAAAACAAGTGAGCGCCAGAGCGAAGGGTGCAAGCAGTTTCATACCGGCCCAACGCCACTCTGGCTGAATAGTTTCGCCAAGTGTTTACAGATGATTAAATTCGGCAGTCTTTGATCAGACCATGAAGCTTTCACCGCAGCCGCACGCCCCTTTCGCATTGGGGTTTTCGAACACGAAACCGGCAGTAAAATCATCTTCCACCCAATCCATCGTGCTGCCGATCAGATACAGTACGCTGGCGCTGTCGATATAAAATGTGCCGCCGGGAGTTTCGATCTTTTCATCGAACGCCACCTCCTCAGTCACGTAATCGACCGAATAGGCCAAACCGGAGCAGCCGCGGCGCGGCGTCGACAGTTTAACCCCGATCGCATCGTCGGGCGCTTTCGTCATCAGATCAGCGACCCGCGCTTCGGCGCCTTCGGTCAGGATAACTGCAGCGGGGCGTTCACGCAGTGTGGTGGTTGTGCTTGCTTCGGTCATCACAGCATCCCCAGTTCAAGGCGGGCTTCATCGGACATATTGGCCGGGCTCCACGGCGGATCGAACACCAGATTGACCTCTGCATCACGAATGCCGGGGACGCTGGCTGCGCGCAGTTCGACTTCGCCGGGCATCGTTTCGGCCACCGGGCAGTTGGGCGTGGTAAGCGTCATGGTGACGATAACGTCGCTCTCGTCATCAACCTCTACCCCGTAGATGAGACCGAGATCATAGATATTGACCGGAATTTCCGGATCGTAGATTTCCTTCATGGCAGCGACGACCGCTTCCTGCAGTTCACCCCCTGTACCGCCAGCTCCTGCCTGCTCGGGCTTTTTCTGAAGGAACCCCTCCAGATAATCGCGCTTGCGCTCCATCGTGTCGCGGGGGCTTTCTTCGGCCGCATCCTCTACCCGCGCGCGTGGCGGTTTGGGCGGTACAGTGTTCAGTACCTGCTCGTTGGGCGCGGGGGCCGCGACAAAATCCTTTTCCTCGGTGGGCTTGTTCATCCGAAAATCCTCTGGGTTCTTTCGATACCGCGCATCAACGCCTCGATATCGCTTTCGTCGCTATACAGGCCGAAACTGGCTCGCGCTGTTGCGGGCACTCCCAGATGGTCCATCAATGGCTGGCAGCAGTGATGCCCGGCTCTGATCGCGACATTCTCTTCATCCAATATGGTGCCCAGATCATGCGGATGCACCCCCTCCATTACGAAAGAGACGATCCCCGCCGATTTCTCCGGCCCCAACAGGCGGATGGAGTTCATCCGGCCCATTTCTTCGCGGGCCTTCGCCGCGAGCCAGGATTCGTGAGCAAACAGACCCTCCATCCCGGCTTCGCCTGCGACGTTCTGCGTATAATCGATCGCCGCATGAAGAGCGACCGCCTCCGCGATCATCGGTGTGCCAGCCTCGAACCGCTGGGGTGCGGGTGCGTAGGTGGATTTCTCGAAAGTCACCCGGTCGATCATCGCGCCGCCGCCCTGATAGGGGGGCATGGCATTCAGCAGTTCTTCGCGCGCCCACACCACGCCAATGCCGGTCGGGCCGTAGAGTTTATGAGCGGAAAAGACGAAAAAATCGCAATCCAGTTCCTCCATTGCCAGCCGCATTCGCGGGGCGCTCTGGCAGCCATCCAGAAGCAGCTTCGCGCCCACCGCATGGGCTGCTTTCGCTGCGCGCTTCGCGTCGAGGATGGAGCCAAGTACATTAGATACATGCGCCAGAGCGACCATCTTGTGACGCGTGGTTAGGTTTTCCTCCAGCCAATCCAAATCGATGAGACCGTCATCGGTAATCGGGCAGACATCGATTTCCGCGCCCGTTTTCTGCGCGATCAGCTGCCACGGCACGATGTTGGAATGATGCTCCAGCTGGCTGAGCATGATCCTGTCGCCTGCCTGCAAATTGGCACCGCCCCAGCTTTGCGCGACCAGATTGATCCCCTCGGTCGCCCCGCGCACGAAAACAATTTCATTTGCAGATTGTGCGCCCAAAAATGTCGCCACCCGCTCGCGCGCAGCCTCGTAAGCGCGCGTCATGTTGGCAGAGCGGGCATACACGCCGCGATGCACAGTCGCATAATCGCGGCCCAGGGCATTGCTCATCGCGTCGATGACTGCCTGCGGTTTCTGCGCAGTGGCAGCGGTATCGAGATAATGCCACCGCTCGCCTTGTGGCGTCAGCAAGCCGGGGAAATCGGCCCGCACTCCGGATAGACTGCCGGGAGGGGTCATATCGTTCATAGGTGAGCGTCCAGCTTGGCCAGTGCGATACCCATCAACCGCTCGCGCTCTTCCTCGTCATCCAGCGATACGAAGGCATCGCCCAGAAACGCCTGCACCAGCAGCTTTCGCGATAGCTCAGGCGGCAGGCCGCGTGCCGCCATATAAAACCGTGCGGTTTCATCGAGTTGGCCCACGGTCGCGCCATGCGCGCACTTCACATCGTCGGCATAGATTTCCAGCTGGGGCACGGAATTAACACTCGCGCCCTTTTCCAGCAGCAACCCCTTGAAGCTTTGCGCCGCATCGGTTTTCTGCGCATCGCGCACCACGTCGATCCGGCCGAGGAAATTGCCCGTACCCTGCCCCCAATGGACACTGCGAACGGTCTGGTTGCTGGTCGCCTCGGGCTCCTCATGCACCACCCGGGTGACGAATTCGCGGGTTGTGTCACGCCCGCCCAAGGTCACGCCGCCCATCTCGAAATGCGCGCCCTTTGCCAGCATTACGACGATCTCAATTCGGCCCAGCTGCCCGCCCGTAATCACGCCGAACAGCTCGCATCGGGCGTTCTCGCCAACCTTTACGCGGATGCGGCGCAATTCCACCGCTTCACTGTCACCGATGGTCAGAAAATCGCGGTAGGTCTCGCCCGCCGCGACATCGATATCGCGCCAGTCGTCGAACGTGCCCAGATCCATGCCGGCCAGCGCATCGGTGTCCGAATAGCGCCATGCCTCGTCCTTGCGGGTGGGGAGAGTAATGTCCTGGGTCATGCCGCCGCCATGACAGCGTCGTAACCCTCGGCCTCCAGCCGCATGGCGAGGTCCGCGCCGCCGGTCTGCACAATGCGCCCGGCAGCCAGAATGCTGACCTTGTCCGGTTTCACCGTGTCGAGCAGGCGCTGGTAGTGCGTAATCAGCAACACGCCGCGCGCGGGGTCACGCATGATGGCATTGATCCCGTCCCCCACAACGCGCAGGGCATCGATGTCGAGGCCGCTGTCCGTTTCGTCCAGTACAGCAAATTGCGGGCCGAGGATGCCCATCTGGACCATCTCGGCGCGCTTCTTCTCGCCGCCGGAGAAGCCGACATTCACGTTCCGCTTGAGCATTTCCATGTCCATGCCCAGCAGCGCGGCCTTTTCCTTCGCCAGCTTCAGAAATTCGCCGCCCGACAGCGGGTCTTCGCCGCGCGCAGTGCGCTGGGCATTCAGGGCTTCGCGCAGGAACTGGACATTGGACACGCCGGGGATTTCGACCGGGTATTGGAAGCCGAGGAACAGGCCTGCCGCGGCCCGCTCATGCGGTTCCATATCCAGCAGATCCTTGCCCATGAACTCGACGCTGCCGCCAGTGACTTCGTAACCCGGACGCCCGCCCAGCACGTAAGACAATGTGGACTTTCCCGCGCCATTGGGGCCCATGATGGCATGGATCTCGCCCGCAGCGACTTCCAGCGTCAGGCCATTGAGGATTTGTTTGTCCGCGATGGTGGCGGAGAGGTTTTCGATTTTCAGCATTATTGATCTCGTGTGTTGCGCGCAGGGCCATTGCCGTCGCGGTCATAGCGCGGCTTGGTCTGGCGCGGATTGTTAGCATTGTGTTCGTAGCGGGCCTGCCGCTTGTCGCCGATCCGCATCCGCATTCCTGCGGTGACGCGCTCCAGCACGGCATCCATATCGTTCAGGATATCCTCGGCCTTGATCCGCATGACGCGGATGCCCACCGTCTCCAGGCTCTTGTCGCGGCGTTTCGCCAGCACATCGTTCTGGTCCGGCTCGTCGATGCAGATCGCCATGCCCAAATTGTGGCAATTGAAGTCGACAATCGCGCTGCCGACCACCGCATGACGGGTAAAAGTGTAGCGACCCAGATCGGCGCCGGTGAACTTCGCCGCCAGCGCCTTATGCGCCTCAGACGAATGCCGCCGCATCTCGCGCGCACGATCATGCAGCGCGTCGAGCCGCTTGTCGGAAATCTCCCACCCGCGACCCTTTTTCTTGATCGCTGGCGGTGCGTCATCGTCCGACGGATCGGGGAGTTTGAGGGTTTTTTTGTCAGTCATCAGCAGGCCAGCACATTTTGGATAATCGGGTTAGCCGAGCACTCCGGGAACAGTAAGAAAAGAGCGATGAAAAGTGCGAACCCAAAACAAATAAGAGAAGTTGCCGCATCGAGTCCGATCATAGTCCAGTAAAGGAGTCGCTCGGCACCACGCTGATATCTAATATTCGGATGACTAGTGGCCCACGTCACTCGGGTGAGTAAGGCGCGGCGGATGCGCCAAGCAAAGAATGCCCCCACAAGAAAGATTGCGCCCGATGCGATGGCAAGGAGTGTATTCACCCCACACTCCCCTCAAGCGAGATCGCCAGCAGCTTCTGCGCCTCGACGGCAAATTCCATTGGCAACTGCTTCATCACGTCCTTGGCAAAGCCGTTGACGATCAGCGCCACGGCCTCTTCCTCGTCCAGCCCGCGTTGCTGCGCGTAGAACATCTGATCATCGCTGATCTTACTGGTGGTGGCTTCGTGCTCGATCTGGGCGGTGGGATTCTTCACTTCGATATAGGGCACGGTGTGCGCGCCCGACTGGTCGCCCAGCAGCAGGCTGTCACACTGGGTGAAATTGCGCACATTGTCGGCTTGCGCGCCCACGCGGACGAGGCCGCGATAGGTGTTGTCGCTGTGGCCGGCGCTGATGCCCTTGGAGATGATCGTACTGCGCGTGCCCTTCGCGTTGTGGATCATCTTCGTGCCGGTGTCGGCCTGCTGGTAATTATTGGTCACCGCGACCGAGTAAAATTCGCCCACGCTGTCTTCGCCGTTCAGCACGCAGGACGGGTATTTCCACGTCACCGCGCTGCCGGTTTCGACCTGCGTCCAGCTAATTTTCGACCGTGCGCCCTGACACAGGCCGCGCTTGGTCACGAAATTGTAGATGCCGCCCTTGCCCTCGGCATCACCGGGATACCAGTTCTGGACGGTGGAGTATTTGATCTCCGCATCTTCCATCGCGATCAGCTCTACCACGGCGGCGTGAAGCTGGTTTTCATCGCGCATCGGCGCGGTGCAGCCTTCGAGATAGGACACATAGCTGCCCTTCTCTGCCACGATCAGCGTGCGTTCGAACTGGCCGGTGTTTTCGGCATTGATGCGGAAATAGGTGGAGAGCTCCATCGGGCAGCGCACGCCCTCCGGGATATAAACGAACGTGCCGTCGGAGAAGACCGCCGCGTTGAGGCAGGCGAAGTAATTGTCGCGCTGCGGCACGACCTTGCCCAGCCACTGCTTCACCAGATCGGGATATTCCTTCAACGCCTCGGAAATGCTGCGGAAGATGACGCCTGCCTTTTCCAGCTCGGCACGAAAGGTGGTGGCGACGCTGACACTGTCGAACACGGCATCCACGGCGACCTTGCGTGCGCCCTCGACACCGGCCAGAACTTCCTGCTCCGCAATCGGGATGCCCAGCTTGTCATACACCCGCTTGATCTCCGGATCGAGATCGTCGAGCGAATCCAGCTTCGGCTTCTCCTTCGGTTCGGCGTAGTAATAGGCATCCTGATAATCGATCTTTGGATAGCCGAGCTTGGCCCAGTCCGGCTCTTCCATATCCTGCCACAGGCGGAATGCTTTCAGCCGCCAGTCGAGCATCCATTCCGGCTCACCCTTCTTGGCGGAAATGAACCGTACCGTATCCTCGTTCAGACCCTTGGGCGCGAACTCCTGCTCGATATCGGACGACCAGCCATGTTCGTATTCGGCTGCTTTTGCCGCAGCGTCGTGCGCGTCCTGATCCTGAAGCGGCTGTTCCTGAAGGTCTAGATTGTCGGTCATGCCATTTCTTCCTGCGCCATAGTATTGTGCGCCAAGGGTGCGTTCGTTGAAGGTTTCTGCGCCAGCCGGGACAGCGGGATATCCGCCAGCGCCCCACGCAGCGCATCATTGATTACCGGCCAGTGCGCCTTGACCGAGCAGCTGTGATCCACCGCGCAATCGGCCCCGTCGAGACAGGCAGTCAGCGCGATCGGCCCCTCCACCGCCTCGACGATATCGGCAACCGATATGGCCGCCGCTGGCCGCGCCAGTTGCAGGCCGCCGCCCGAGCCGCGAGAGGAGTTCAGCAGGCCTGCACCGGCCAGCTTGCTGACCACTTTCTGTACAGTCGGGACAGGCAGCCCGGTTTCCGCCGCAAGCACTCCGGCCGTTACACGTGAAAAGCCGCAATGATGCGCAGCGGCGCACATCGTGACAACAGCGTAATCGGCAAGGTTGCTTAATCTCATCTCAAGGGGCGCACATCTAATCGGACCAAATTGTTCCGATTTCACATATGGTCACAAGAAGCCGGTTTCAACGCAAAACCGATAGTTGCGAGTCGTTAGCAGTTGAGTCGCTTAGCCATTGGCCATTTCCGCCGCGACGAGCCCTGTGAACAGCGCGCCATTGCCATACCCTTCGACATCCAGCGTCCTCTCGCCCAGCGATGCACCCGCCAGTTTGCCAAGCCGGGTGGGCGTTCGGCCTGTATACCGGCGCAGATCGCGGATCAGATGCGCCTGATCGTAATACGCATCGAGGATCTCCTGCTCCAGCTCGGCAAGCAGATCGGGCGATGACAGAAACGTCGCCGCACGAATGGCCCGGTATCGTTTCGCAAGTGTTATGGGAGGGCGGCCGAAATACTTGTTGGAAAGCCGCTGGATCGTCCGATGGGACATGGCCAGCGTTTGATGCAGATCGTCCAGCGAAGGGCTGAAAGATGCGCCGAGCCACTCCAGCATCTGGATGATAAACCGGTCATGTTCGGGCATCAATGGCCGGAGAGCTTGTGCCAGGGTATCGCCCATTGCCGCTGCGATTTCGGCACCGTCCTTCCCGCCGCCGCGCATGGCCCCTACCAATTCATCCAGGCGGGATGATGCAAACGGGGACATCGCCTGACTGGCGGCCATTGCGCGGTTGCTAGTCTCGTTCACCGGCAGGCCTGTCAGAGCGGCCCATCCGCGCATATTGAGCGAAACCCCGATCATCTGCGCGGGCCCCAGCACATGGAAAGGCACTGCTTCTTCCAGCTGGGTCACCAGAAACGCCCCGCTGACCGGACCCTGTATGCCGGAGGAAAAGTCCATCGTGACCGAACCGTTCGCAAACATCATCAGTTGCGGGGAGTAGGAGGGCATAACGTCATCCAGCCCATCCGCGCCGCACCGGAAGGTATAAAAGGCGTTGACGTAGCCTTTCAGAGACGCAGGCATATCTGCGAAACCGAATTCAAAAGGAGGTTCTGCAGCCACCGAAACGCTCGTAACAATCAGCCCCTAACCAGCTTCGCCAGCCTTAACCGAAGCGATCCACGCTTCAACGTTTTCTTCCATGATCGACAATGGCACCGGGCCGGTGGTCAGGATCGTGTCATGGAAAGCGCGAATATCGAACCTGTCGCCCAGTTCCGCGCGCGCATTGCTGCGCAGTTCCATAATCTTCAACTTGCCGATCATATACGCCGTCGCCTGACCCGGATAGACGATGTATCGCTCTATCGCCTTGCGGATATCCCCGTCGGGATTGGGAGTGTTTTCGGTCAGATACTCGATCGCTTCTTCGCGCGTCCAACGCTTGTGATGCAGGCCGGTATCGACCACCAAACGGCAAGCGCGCCACAGTTCCATTCCCAGCCGGCCGAAGTCGGAATACGGATCGGTATAGAAACCCATATCCTTGCCCAGCTCTTCGGAATACAGCCCCCAGCCTTCGGAATAGGCGGTCACTCCGCCAAACCGGCGGAACGGCGGGACATCGTCCAGTTGCACCTGAATCGAGAGCTGCAAATGGTGGCCCGGAAGCCCTTCATGATAGGCCAGCGCTTCCAGTTCGTTCTTCGACATATCGCGAAGATTATACAGGTTCACGTAATAGGTGCCGGGGCGCGATCCATCGGGTGCAGGGCGCTGGTAAAATGCCTTGCCCGCGCTCTTTTCGCGGAACGCTTCGACCGGCTTGATCGTCAGCGGATCGGCCGGCAACATTCCGAAATATTCAGGCATTCTTTCAGCCAGCGCGTCGATTTTTTCCTGCGCATCTGCAAGATACGCATCACGGTCGGTGTAGAAAAAACGGTCGTCCGTGCGGGTGAATTGAAAGAACTCCTGCAAAGTCCCCTCGAAGCCGACCTGCGCCATAATCGTGCGCATTTCCCCGTGGATGCGGGCGACATTATCCAGCCCGATCTGGTGAATCTGGTCCGGCGTCAGATCGGTGGTGGTGTAATTGGCGAGCAGCGCCTTGTAATAGGCCGCGCCTTCCGGGAAGCGCCAGATACCATCATCGGTTGGCGCGATGGACTGCTGCCGCTTCATTTCAACCAGCAGCCCTTCATAGGCAGGCTGGGCCGAGGTTTCCCATACGGCGATGGAATCCGCAATCAGCCCAGCTTTCGCCGCAGCGTCGATGTCCAGCTCGCCGACTTTCTCCTCGAAATCTTCGAGAATGGCGTTGTCCAGTCCGGCAGACAGCAGGTTCTCAATGTCCGAAATGACATACGGGTACACCCAATCGGGCGGCATTACACCGTTCCCGGCGCGCTCCCGCGACTGAAAGACCAGCTCGTCCATACCGGGGCCAAGCCCTTCGATCCGCCTGATATAATCGCGCGCATCGCTGACGTCGTTCACTTGGTGAATATTAATCAGAAAGGCCGGCAACTGGCTCTGCGCGCCATTCATCTGATCAAACACGTAACCGTAATCTCTGAACGGAAACAGCGAGGCCCTGCGCTTCTCGACAGCTTCGAACAGTCGATAGGATAGCGCATCCTGGGCGGGCAGAGCATCGACATCGAATTTACCGCGCATCTGCTCGGCGGTGAACTGCAACAGTTCAAACGACTGGCGATCCGATGCTTCGGAGAAATCGTCCCAGCTGCCGTAATCCTCGTCGCGGATACCGCGATAAGCTTTCGAAAGCGGAGAGAGTTCCAGCGTGGCCGCATCATAGGCTTCGAACAAAGTGCCGATATCCTCGGCCTCTGCGATGGAGCTGGAGTCCACGCTGGCGGTCCGGTCTGGCGATATGGAGGATGCCGCCAAACGCGGCTGCGTGTCCTCCACTGTGGCGCACCCCGCCAGAGCCATACTCGCCACGCCGATTGCCCAGATCGCTTTCATCGCATCCTCCCGTTTTTTCCCTCGGAGCGGCTGATGCAGCAACAAAGCCAACGATACCAGAGGCAATTGCGGGTAAACCGAAGCCGATACAGGGAGTTTCGAGAAAAAAAGGGCGGCCGGCAGAGCGTAAGCTCTGGCAGGCCGCCCTGAAAGGAAAGAACTCTCGCATTGCTGCCTAAGAGCCCTTCGGGTCGCAACAGTCAGCTACTGATTCGCAACGAAAATTGATTGTATGGAAACGACACACCGTCCGACCGGCCCCGCTAAGCACATACTCCGGCTCGCTCGACACCGGTTTGCCGCTGCGCCATAGGCTCGAGATATGCTGTTCGATCTCCTTCGCCCCGCTTTGTTCAGGCTCGATCCGGAGAAAGCCCACCGCCTGTCGGTTGCTGCATTGCGCAAGGCCCCGCTGCGCGCGCCGCTTCACACAGACGCCTCGCTCGCGTGCGATGTGGCAGGCCTGCACTTCCCCAATCCGCTGGGCGTAGCGGCAGGATATGACAAGGATGCTGAAGTGCCCGACCCGTTGCTGGGTCTGGGTTTTGGCCATGTCGAGATAGGATCGGTCACCCCGCTACCGCAGGCAGGCAACCCGAAACCGCGCCTGTTCCGGCTGGCCGAGGATAGGGCCGTTATCAACCGGATGGGCTTCAACAATGGCGGCGGGGAAGCAGTAGCGGCGCGTTTGCGGGCGCGCAGCGGCAGGCGGGGAATCGTCGGCATCAATGTGGGTGCAAACAAGGATTCGGTGGACCGGGTGGCCGATTATGCAACAATGGCCCGTCTAATGGCGCCCCTGGGTGATTACCTGACCATCAACATATCCAGCCCCAATACGCCCGGCCTGCGCGGCCTGCAGGATGAAGGTGCACTGACCGGGCTGATCGATGCCGTATTCGGCGCGCTGGATAATGCTGCCCCGAAAGCGGGCAAAGGAGCGCCCCCGCCCGTGTTCCTGAAAGTCGCCCCGGATCTGGAGCCTGCCGATATCGACGCGATTGCCCGTATCGCGCTGGAATCCCGGCTGGCGGCTCTGGTTGTTTCCAACACTACACTCTCACGCGGGGAATTGCTGTCTGCGCACCGAAACGAGGCTGGCGGTCTGTCGGGCGCGCCTCTGAAAGACCTGGCGCTGCAAAGGCTGCGCCATTTCCGCACCGCTACGGGCGGGAACATTCCGCTCATCGGAGTGGGCGGCATTGCCACGGCAGAGGACGCATGGGAGCGGATCAGGGCAGGTGCCAGTCTGGTTCAGCTTTACAGCGCAATGGTCTATCGTGGGCCGGGTCTGGCGCGCACGATCACGCACGGGCTGAAGCAGCTGATGCAGCGCGACAATATCTCCACCATTGCCGAAGCGATCGGAACGCAATAGCAATAGACAAATGATTATTCGCGCCAGCTTCGCCCTGTGTACTGCCCTGGCATTGGCCGCCTGCGCCACCACGAGCACGCCTTCATCCCGGCAATTGCCCGTATTGCTGCCATCCGAAGGACAGGCAGAGGCACTGGAACAGTTGCAGGATGGGGCCGAAAGCCCGGTTTTTGCAGGAACCGTGGCCACTGCCGATTTCCGCGCGACCGCTGCCGGAGAGGAAATCCTTGCGGCTGGCGGCACTGCGACTGATGCGGCGATTGCCATCATGCTGGCATTGACCGTGGTCGAACCGCAGAGCTCGGGTATCGGCGGCGGCGGCTTTCTGGTGCGCGGCACACCGGATGGACAGGTAATCGCCTATGACGGGCGCGAAAAAGCGCCTTCCGCTGCCATGCCGGACTGGTTTCTGGACGAAAGCGGCGCGCCCCTGCCGAAGAAAGAAGCCACGATCAGCGGGCTGAGTGTGGGCGTACCCGGCAATGTCGCGTTGGCGAAGCTTGCGCATGACCGGCATGGCAAGCTTGACTGGGCAACGCTGGTGGCCCCTGCCATCCGGCTGGCGCGCGATGGCTTCGTGGTCAATCCACGCCTTGTCACGGTTCTGGAAGGGCGGCTGGACCGTGCAGGGTACGATCCCAAAGCAGGCGCAACTTTCTACGAAGCGGACGGCACGCCCAGGGCGGCAGGCACAACCATACGCCAGCCTGAATTGGCAGCGACATTGGAAAAGCTGGCCGCAGAAGGACCGGGAGCGTTTTATAGCGGAGATTTCGCTGCCGGTCTGGCAGCACATATTGCTGCCGATACGCCGCGTTCGGCGGGGATGACCGCTGCCGACATTTCCGCTTACGAACCCGCTGTGCGCAGCGCCGTTTGCGGAAGCTATCGCGGCTACAGGATATGCGGGATGGGTCCGCCGTCATCGGGCGGCATCGCCGTATTGCAAATGCTCAAACAGCTGGAACGGTTCGATATAGCCGCAATGGGCCCACGCTCGCTGACTGCATGGCATCTGTTTCTTGAATCCCAGCGCCTCGCCTATACCGACCGTGAACTTTACACCGGTGATGCCGATTTCGTCGATGTGCCGGTCGAAGGCCTGATCGACGAGGCCTATCTGTCCGGCCGTTCCGTCATGCTGGACGCGGGCAGGCGCAGCGAAGGATTCGTCCCGGGCACCCCGCCCCGCGCTCCGCAGGCACGCGCTATGGGCGAGCATTATCCCGAAAGCGGCACGACCCATTTCGTGACCATCGGCGCGGACGGAACGATGGTCAGCTACACCTCCACCATTGAAGGGGCCTTCGGATCGGGCCTGATGTATGGCGGGTTTTATCTCAATAACGAACTGACCGATTTCAGCTTTCTTCCGGAACGCGGCGGCGTGCCGGTGGCGAACCGGGTGCAGGGAAACAAACGTCCGCGCAGTTCCATGTCGCCAACGGTGGTGTATGACCCTGAAGGCAGGCCCTTCATGGCCGTGGGCGCTGCAGGCGGGCCGACAATCCCCATCCAGACGGCACGCGCAATCATGGGTGTGATTGATTTCGGGCTGACATTGGAAGAGGCGCTGGCCCAGCCCATGATCATGGGCTTTGGCGAGCGGGTTATCGTGGAAGAAGCCAGCTGGCTTGAAGCTGCGATCCCGCAGCTCAACGCGATGGGCCACACCGATATCGTCACCAGCGATTTTCTTTATCGCACCAATGGCGCCCTGCGCACCCGGAATGGCTGGAACGCAGCGTACGACCCGCGCCTTGATTCTGTACTTCGCCTGTCAGGGGCGGAATAGCATCGCTTGCCGCCCGGCAGACGGGAGCCTAGTGCAAAGCAGAGCGTTAAAAAAGCGTATGTGTTTGGGACCAGGAGGAGCGTAAGCTTGCAGCTGAGTGATATCGAACAGACGGGAAACCTCGTCGAACTTTTCCTGAAGCGGGCCGATGAAAACGGCGACAAACCGTTCCTCGGCGCAAAAAAAGACGGTGTGTGGGTCACACGCAGCTGGCGCGAAGTGGCAGACGAGGTCTGCATTCTGGCGGAAAACCTGCGCAGCATCGGCCTGACGGATGGCGACCGGGTAATGCTGGTTTCGGAAAACCGGCCCGAATGGTGCATAGCCGATCTGGCAATCATGGCCGCAGGCTGCATCACGGTTCCGGCCTACACCACCAATACAGAGCGTGATCACGTCCACATTCTGGACAATTCCGGCGCGCGGGCCGTCATCGTTTCAAACGAGAAGATGTCCGCCCCGCTGGTCCCGGCAATTTTCCGCACCGGCATTGCCGACTATATCATCCCGATCGACGGTGTACCGTCCTATCAGGGCGGCAATCTGGAGCTCCATAAATGGGCAGTGCTGGTCGAGGGCGATGCCGCCTCGGCACGCGTCGCTGTCACAGAGCGCCTTAGAACCATCACCCGCGAGACCACCGCTTGCATTATCTACACCAGTGGAACTGGCGGCGCACCGCGCGGTGTAAAGCAACACCACGGCGCGATCCTGTGCAATGTCATGGGTGCCGCCGAAATTTTGTGCGACGATTTCGGGTTAGACGAGGACGAACGATTTCTTTCCTTCCTGCCGCTCAGCCATGCTTACGAACATTCGGGCGGCCAGTTTCTGCCCATCGGCGTCGGCGCGCAGATTTATTATGCGGAAGGGCTGGAGAAGCTCGCCAGCAATATTGAAGAAACTCAGCCAACCATCATGGTGGTCGTGCCCCGCCTGTTCGAAGTGCTCCGTACGCGCATTATGAAGCAGGTGGCCAAGCAGGGCGGCGCGGCCAACTACATGATGGACCGCGCGCTGGAGATCGGGGAGCGCAAGGCCGATGGTAACCGCAAACTGCTCGACCGGCCTATGGATTTCATTCTGGAGCGCACCCTGCGCCCCAAAATCCGCGAGCGTTTCGGTGGGCGTATGAAAGCAATGGTATCGGGCGGCGCGCCGCTCAATCCCGAAGTCGGAATTTTCTTCGATTCGATGGGGCTGACCATGCTGCAGGGTTACGGCCAGACCGAAAGCGGCCCTGTAATCAGTTGCAATCGTCCCGCTGCGGGTATTGCGATGGACACAGTCGGCCCGCCAATGCGCGGCGTGGAGGTAAAGATTGCCGAAGACGGGGAGATCCTCTGCCGCGGCGAACTGGTGATGCAGGGGTACTGGCAGAATGATGCCGAAACCAGTCGCACGATCAAGGATGGCTGGCTGCATACAGGGGATATCGGCCACATCGACGACAAAGGCCGGATCAAGATTACCGACCGCAAGAAAGACATGATCGTCAATGACAAGGGCGACAATGTCGCGCCCCAGAAGATAGAGGGAATGCTGACCTTGCAGCCCGAAATCGGGCAGGCGATGGTGAGCGGGGACAAGCGCCCCTATGTTGTCGGCCTGATTGTGCCCGACGCCGAATGGCAGTTGGAATGGTGCAGCGCGCAGGGCAAGAAATTCGATTGCAGCGAGCTGCAAAGCCTGCCGGAGTTCAAAACCGCCGTACGCGCCGCGGTGGACCGGGTGAACAAGGAATTGTCGGTGACCGAGAAGGTCCGCCAGTTCACCTTCGCCGATGAGCCCTTCGGGATCGAAAACGAAGAAATGACCCCCAGCTTGAAAATCCGCCGCCACAAAATCCGCGAGCGGTATCAGGAACGGCTGAACGGGCTGTATCGGGGTTAGGCGATACGAAGTCTCGCTAGAATTTTCTCGTCCCCTTCGATGGTAACGACATGGCCGAAAAATCGACCCGTTATCGTTAGCAACGTGGCGGAGGAGTTCTTTTTGCTCTTGGTTCGTCTAGATTCGATTCGGCGTCACATCGTTTGAGTCCCCCGGAAGGTGCCGAGTGAAGGAGAGGTGTCCCTCTCTCCTCAGAGCCTGCTCCGCACGCGCGAAATGATCCAAAACCTGGCCTAGCCATGCATGTGGTTCAAATTCGACCTGCGGATGATCAGCAATCATGTTCAGGGCCGTTGGAATTAAGCCGCCTCAGCCTCGACATATTCCGGAAAGAAATTCGGCTGTGCGTCGGACCAGCCGGGTGCGGTGGCGGCGGCTTCGCTCAGGGATTGCAGCAGCATCCTGCGTCGCTGCGGCGGAATGTGCGGCAGGGCTGCGGCGCCGACAAAGGCGCTGGGCAACCACGGGCGGGCGGTCGCACCCAACAGGCGTTCGTACAAGAAACGGAAGGATGAAAACCCGTCGAGCCGTTCTTGCGACAGATCGAAAGCGGCCACGCGGGTCAGCGTACCGATAAAACTGTCGATGCGTTCGTCTTCGCCATTCGCGGGCAGGTCTTCGCGCAGGCGCTTCAATTCCTGATAGGCGACATATTGGCGGCGGATGGCGGCATTCTCTGCCGCATCGCGGGCCCAGATTTTAAATGCGTCGCACCGCCCCAGCCCAACATCCAGACTGCGACGGATATAGCGTTGTTCACCGGCAGTGAAGCTGGCGAATTCCCGCATTTCGGCGATGGTCAGTGAAGCGTTCTGCGCAAGTGCCATGATATTTCGGCCCCCCTCGTGTGGAAGGCCGGTTTCGCGCAATATGGTTAACAGTCCGTAAGCACAGCGAGTTTATTTGCCCCTCACCGGGCAGGGTTAATCGGCCGGATCGGCCAGTTCGCTGACAAGCAATTTGTCGATCTTGCGCCCGTCCATATCGACGATTTCGAAAGACCAGCCCTGCACTGTGAAGGTCTCGCCTTCCAACGGCAGATGCTTCAACACGGCCAAAGCAAAGCCTGCAACCGTCGCAAACTCGCGGGTTTCGTCATATTCGATGCCAGTTCGGTCGGCCAGCGCATCGGCAGGCAAGGCGCCCGACACCAGCAACGATCCATCGCCGCGCTCGACGATTTCCGGAATATCACCCTGATCCACATCACTGGCGAACTGTCCGACAATAGCGGTCAGTAAATCGACCGGCGTGACGATACCGTCCAGATGTCCGTATTCATCATGCACCATAGCCATTGCGATATCGGCCTGTTGCAACACACGCAGCGCATCCAGTGCATCGAGCTGGTCGGGTACGATTTCCGGCTTGCGCGATAAGGCAAACAGATCGACCGGCAGACCAGAGACCTGCGCTGCAAGAACTTCGCGCACCTTCACCACACCCAAAACCCTGTCCGCCGTTCCCTGCGCGACAGGCAGCAAAGAATGCGGGCTGGCCGCAATTTTCGCCGAGATAGCTGCCTCGTCATCGTCGATATCCAGCCAGTCGAGGTCGGTACGCGGAGTCATCATTTCGCGCACAGGCCGATCGGCCAGCCGAACCACTCCGGTCAGGATCGCGCTTTGCTCTTCTTCCAGAACACCGGTCTTGGTCGCATCGGCAAACAGCATATGCAGTTCTTCTGCAGTTACGCTGGCCTGTCCGCCGGGGCGAATACCCAGCAGCCGGATGAGCAGGCCGGAAGATGTATCGAGCACCCACACGATCGGAGCCGCAATGATGGCAATCCAGCGCATCGGGCGCGCCATAACCACGGCAATCGGTTCAGCAGCGCGCAGGGCCAACTGTTTCGGCACCAATTCCCCGATCACCAGGCTGAAATATGTGGTCAATGCAATCACCAGAGCAAACCCGGCCTGTTCCGCATATTCCTGGGGAAGGCCCAAATGCACCAACCTTTCACCCACCGGCCCGCCCAGACTGGCACCGGAATACGCACCGGCGATTATGCCGACCAGCGTGATGCCGATCTGCACGGTCGACAGGAACTTGCCCGGATCGGCGGCCAGCGAAAGCGCCATAGCCGCACCGCCGCTACCCTTGTCCGCTTTACCGCGCAGCGTCGTCACCTTGGCCGAAACAATCGCCAGCTCCGACATCGCAAAGATGCCGTTAATGAAAATCAGTCCTGCGATAATGAGCAGGTCGGGCCAGGGAAAGGGTGTCACAGTGCCGCCGCGCTAGCACAAAAGAGCGCCCGCGCCAGCCTGCGACACGCACACAGCCGGTATTCATGGTGGGAACAGGAACCACAGTACAAGGTTGGTATGACGTTGGGTGTGCAAAGTGCATGCCCGTCCACATTTGGGCGATTACCGCCCGAAAGCCCGTAACGGGCACTATTTGGGGAAACTTTAATGACAAAATCTCGCATTCTCGTCTCGGCGCTTGCCGCGACTTCGCTGATGGGTCTTTCCGCCTGCGTGACCGATCCCAATACCGGCGAACAGAAGATTTCACGCACCGCAATCGGTTCAGTGTTTGGCGGCGCAGCCGGCTACCTGCTGGGCGACGTAATCGGCGGGTCCACCGCGCGTATTATCGGTGCCGGCATCGGCGGTAGTGCGGGGGCCGTTATCGGCAAGCAGTTCGATGACCAGATCAAGGAACTGGACGAAATGACTGCCGGTTCCGGTGTCGACGTTACCGAAATCGGTGACGGCGAAGCCATTCTGGTCAACCTGCCCGATGGTGTCACTTTTGCTGTCGATTCGTCCACCATCACGCCCGCCTTTCAGGGAACGCTGGATGTTATCGCCAACAGCCTGATCAAATACCCCAACAGCCTGATCGATGTTTACGGCTTCACCGATTCGACGGGTTCGGATTCGTATAACCTTCAGCTGTCCCAGCGCCGCGCCAATGCAGTTGCAGACTATCTGGTCGCCCGCGGTGTCGCGCGTTCGCGTATGGCAACGCAGGGTTACGGCGAAGATCCACGCTATTCCAAGGGTTCGAACGATACCCCGGAAGGCCGTGCGCAAAACCGCCGGGTAGAAATCAAGATCACCCCGATCACCCAGGAAGAAGTGGCTCAGGCGCAGAACAACTAAGCCTTGAAACTCATAACGACCAAAGGGGTTCGCAGCGATGCGGGCCCCTTTGTTTTAGTGGGTGGCATTTGAGAAGACCGCCGGTACGCCCGTCAATCTCGTGGTTTGGCAGCCAGTATATTGGCCCGCACGGCCAGATGTTCGATGGTTTGGGCGTGAATACCCGGCGCGCTGGCGATCAGACCGAAACTGCGCGGATCGCGCTTGTTATACCCAAACGGATGGCCGAACGCGTCGCTGACGGCAGCACCAGACTCCCGCGCAATCAGGGCCGCCGCACCCAGATCCCATTCAAAGCCCCAGCGCAGCGTGGCGATCACATCCGCTTCGTCCGCCGCCACCATTGCGACGCGCAAAGCGATGGAATTGGGTTTTTCTACCGTGAGCATCAGCTGATCCTCCTTCATCAGCGAATCGGCGGGAATGCGCGCGCCCGACAAATCTGTGCACTTGGATGCGATGAGCACTTTTCCATTGCGCCACGCTCCCCGTCCCGCAACGGCGAGCCACTCCTCACCTCGTGCTGGCGCGCTGAGCATTCCCATCAAGGGGCGTCCTTCGCTGATCAAGGCGACCGAAACGGCCCATCCAGTGTGCCCGCGAATAAAATCACGCGTGCCATCGACAGGATCCACCAGCCAGATCAGCCGGTTGTCCATACGCTCCGGTCCGTCGATCGTTTCTTCCGACAGCCAGCCTGCAGACGGCAGCAAAGCCGACAATTCGCGGCGCAAGAATTTGTCGACTGCCAAATCGGCCTCACAAACCGGGTCGCCAGGCTTTTTTTCCCAAGACTGGAGATCATGGCCGCTGCCGGGCCAATGTGAATGGGCGATAGCGCCCGCCTCGCGGACGATCGCAACAAAGCGGTCGTGATCGATCATGTTTGCGTGCTTAAAGTATTGGACAGACCAGAGGCACTTTTCAAGGCGGCTTATCCATGCAAAGGCTGCACGCCAAAGTCCCCCTTCCCCAAGAAGTACATTTTCACGAGGATACGCCCCCATGAACATTCATGAATATCAGGCCAAAGAACTGTTGGCGAAATACGACATTGGCATCCCTGCAGGTCACTCCGCGATGAGCGTCGAGGAAGCTGTAGAAGCTGCAAAGAAACTGCCCGGACCGCTATATGTCGTGAAGTCGCAAATTCATGCCGGTGGCCGGGGCAAGGGGAAGTTTACGGAATTGGGCCCCGATGCAAAAGGCGGGGTGCGTCTGGCAAAAAGCATCGAAGACGTGGAGTCGGATGCCCGCGACATGTTGGGCAACACTCTGGTCACTATCCAGACTGGTGACGAGGGCAAGCAGGTCAACCGCCTGTATGTGACCGACGGCGTTGATATCGAGCAGGAATATTACCTCGCTATGCTGGTCGACCGTGCCACAGGCCGTGTTGCCATGGTTGTCTCCACCGAAGGCGGCATGGATATCGAGGACGTGGCGCACAATACGCCCGAGAAGATCACGACCATCACTATCGATCCAGCACAGGGCTTCATGCCCCACCACGGCCGCGCTGCAGCTTTCGCTCTGAAGCTGGAAGGCGATCTGAACAAGGCGTGCCAGAAGCTGTGCGCCAAGCTTTATACAGCGTTCATGGATCTCGACACTGAAATGCTCGAGATCAATCCGCTGGTTGAAACGAAAGACGGCCAGCTGCTGGTGCTCGACACCAAGATGAGTTTCGATGGCAATGCGCTTTACCGTCACAAGGACGTAGAAGCGATGCGCGACGAGACCGAGGAAGACCCGGCCGAAGTCGAAGCAAGCGAATACGACCTTGCCTATATCAAACTGGACGGCAACATCGGCTGCATGGTCAACGGCGCAGGCCTAGCTATGGCGACGATGGACATTATCAAGCTGAACGGCGCGTTCCCGGCCAACTTCCTGGATGTTGGCGGCGGCGCGACCAAGGAAAAGGTGACGGCTGCCTTCAAGATCATCCTGAAAGACCCGGCTGTCGAAGGCATTCTGGTCAACATCTTTGGCGGCATCATGAAGTGCGACATCATCGCCGACGGTATTGTTGCAGCAGCGAAGGAAGTGAATCTGTCGGTGCCATTGGTCGTCCGCCTGGAAGGAACCAACGTAGCGAAGGGCAAGGAAATCCTTGAAACTTCCGGTCTGCCGATCGTCAGCGCCGACGATCTGGGCGATGCGGCCAAGAAAATTGTCGCCGAGGTGAAGCAAGCAGCCTGATTCGCTTCTCAAATCCTCAGCCGTAGTGGAAAAAGCGCGCCTTCCGCTACGGCTTTAAGAGGCGGGAACGGAAGGCTTTTGACTGCCCTTGACGTAAACGTAAATGGAACACTAACACCGGTGCATCATTGCATAATCAAGAGATCATGCGACCAGATGCGCTAGGGTAAACGAAATATCCCCTAAGACATCCGCAAGGAAGGAAATCCCATGAAGATTCTCGTGCCCGTGAAACGGGTCATCGATTACAATGTGAAGCCCCGCGTGAAAGCGGATGGCTCCGGTGTTGATCTTGCCAACGTTAAGATGAGCATGAACCCGTTCGACGAAATCGCTGTCGAAGAGGCAATCCGAATCAAGGAAGCGGGCAAGGCGGAAGAAATTATCGCCGTGTCCGTTGGTCCCGCGAAGGCGCAGGAAACGCTGCGCACCGCGCTCGCCATGGGTGCAGACCGGGCGATTTTGGTAGAGACCGATGAAGACGTTGAACCACTGGCCGTTGCGAAAATCCTGAAAGCGATCGCCGACGAGGAAACACCGGGCATCGTGATGCTGGGCAAGCAGTCGATTTCTGACGACAGCAACCAGACAGGCCAGATGATGGCGGCTCTGATGAAACGTCCTCAAGGCACGTTCGCCAACGCTATCGAAGTCGACGGTGAGAGCGTTACCGTGAAGCGCGAGATCGACGGCGGCCTGCAGACGGTCAAACTGACGATGCCGGCCATTGTCACCACCGATCTGCGGCTCAACGAACCACGCTATGCTTCATTGCCGAACATCATGAAGGCGAAGAAAAAGCCCCTCGATACCAAAACACCTGCCGATTACGGTGTGGATATTGCGCCCCGCCTGAAGACCACCAATGTTTCCGAGCCGCCTGTGCGACAGGCCGGCGAAAAGGTCGAAGACGTCGATGCTCTGGTCGCCAAGATCAAGGCTATGGGCATCGCCTGATTACACCCACGCTATTCACAAGGAAGGACTGACACGATGAAAACTCTCGTACTGGTCGAACATGATAACGCGTCGGTGAAAGACGCAACTCTCGCAGTGGTTACCGCTGCATCCAAACTGGGCGAAGTGCATCTGCTGGTAGCAGGATCGGGCTGCGCAGCAGTGGCAGACGAAGCTGCCAAGATCGACGGCGTGGGCAAGGTCCATCTGGCTGACGATGCGGCTTATGCAAACCAACTGGCCGAGAACGTCGCGCCACTGGCGGCCGATCTAATGGGCCATCACGACGCGTTTCTTGCGCCGGCCACCACCAACGGCAAGAATATCGCGCCACGCGTTGCTGCGCTGCTCGATGTGATGCAGATTTCAGACATTCTGTCGGTTGAAGGGGACAAGACCTTCACCCGCCCGATCTATGCCGGTAATGCCATTGCCACGGTGGAAAGCACCGAAGACAAATTGGTCATTACAGTGCGTGGGACAGCCTTCGACAAGGCTGCACCCGAAGGGGGCTCCGGCACGGTAGAGACTGTTTCCGGCCCCGGTGATGCGGGCACATCCAGCTTCGTCGGCGAAGAAATCGCTAAAAGCGATCGACCCGAGCTGACCAGCGCCAAGGTTATCGTATCCGGTGGCCGCGCCCTGAAGGATGCAGAAACCTTCGAGGAAATCATCACGCCGCTTGCGGACAAGTTGGGCGCGGGTATCGGTGCAAGCCGCGCGGCCGTCGATGCGGGCTATGTCCCCAATGATTATCAAGTCGGCCAAACCGGCAAGATCGTTGCCCCGGAAGTCTATTTTGCCATCGGCATTTCCGGCGCAATCCAGCACTTGGCCGGTATGAAGGATTCCAAGACGATCATCGCGATCAACAAGGATGAAGACGCACCGATTTTTCAGGTGGCCGACATCGGGCTGGTTGCCGATCTGTTCAATGCGGTTCCGGAACTAACCGGCAAGCTCTGACAATAATAGCCTGATAATACGAGATAATTGACCCCGGCATTTCGGTTCGTTAAAACGAATCCAAATGTCGGGGGTTTTTGTGTCTATGCTTCAAGTAGTTCGCTTAGCTGTCGGTTTTGCAGCGATGGCTTCTGTCCCCGTGACAGGTCTGCACGTCGCAACTGCGCAAGAAGCATCCGTTCTTTCGCCTTCGTCGGCCTGGAACCTCAATTACGGGGAGGATAGGTGTCGATTGTTGCGCACATTTGGGGATGATGATTCCCCAACGGTGCTTATAATGGAGCAGGTCAGTCCATCTGATCACTTCGAGCTTATCATAGCTGGAGACACCTTGAGGTGGGTCAATGACGACAGACATGCCACTTTGCAAATGGGCCCCGGTTACGAAGCGTTCGAGCGCCGTTTCCATGAAGGCACTCTGGGCGAGATAAAATCAGCTCTGATTTTTGGTAGCATTTCTCCTGTTCACGGCGGGTTATCGGCTGCCGACAAGCCCACCTCGGACGAAGCGTCAGCATACGAGCGTATTGTTCACCCTATAGATGTTCCGCTCGCAGAAAGCGGTGCGAACATTGAGTGGATTGAATTTGCGCATAGAAATCGTGTTGTCCGGCTCAATACAGGCCCATTGGCTAAAGCACTCGAGGGCTTGACCACATGCACTGCCGACCTGGTGAGAAGCTGGGGCCTAGATCCTGAGGCGGTGGCCTCGGTTGTGGCAAATCCGGAAATAACGAATATCGAGCATGTCGCGCGGCGGATCCAGCGCACTTACCCGTCCAAGGCGCTTAGGCGGGGAGAGATGGCGACTATACACGTTCGTACGATTATCGATGAACACGGGCAGATCGCGAGCTGTACGCAGCTGGAACTGACGAAAGCGGAAAATTTTGCCGATGCCGCCTGCAATATCATCCTTCGGGAAGCGAAGTTCGAACCGGCACGGGATGCATCGGGGAAACCCGTGCGCATGTATTCGACGAATAGAATTCGGTACATCATCCCCTAAACGGAAAATCGCCTGCTTTATTGCTACAATCTAATGGTAAAATGCGCCGCTATAAGACGACGTCGAGCGTGTGTATCGTAAGGCCGACCAGCCCGCCCACCAATGTGCCGTTGATACGGATAAATTGGAGGTCGCGTCCAACGGCACCTTCGACACGGTCCGTAACGGTGGTAGCATCCCATCGTTTTACGGTTTCGGACACCAGTTGGACAATCTGCTGTCCGTAGCGCGTGGCAACGCCGACGGCCGTGCGCCGGGCAAAGCGATTGACCTGCATCTGCAGCCGCGCATCCTGATGCAGAGCATCGCCCAGTTCCTTCAGGCCCTTACGCATATCACCACCCAGGGCGCTATCCGGGTCGCGGGCGCGGCGAATAAGGGACATGCGGATGCGCTCCCACACGCCCATCCACCATTCAGCGATCGCAGGGTTCTGAAGCAGATCGCGCTTCATGTCCTCAACCCGTTCCCGCGTCGCAGGATCGTGCTGCAGATCCTGCGCCAGCTTCTCCATACCTTCCTGTATTTTTTCGCGCAGCGGATGGTCCGGGTCGACAAGCACTTCGGCCAGCAGGCGGTATAGGCCGTCCAGCACCGATCCCGCGATACGTTCGTCCAGTCCGGTCCAGCGCAGCACGGCATTGGCCCGCTGGCTGATTATCGTGCGAACGGTATCCTCATTGTCTTCCAGCGTAAGTCCGGCCCAACGGATCACGCCATCCATCAAGGGGAGGTGGCGCGCATCGGCGATCGCATTTTCCAGCATCCGCCCGACGAGCGGCGCGACATCGATCTTCGCGAACTGTGTCGCCAATCCACTTCGAACCTGCGTACCCAGCCTGTTGGGGTCGAGCGATTCGAGAACTTCGGCCAGCAGTTCTGCTGCACCGCCGGTAATCCGCGACCGGGTTCCATCTTGCGCGACAGGTTCGGGGTCGATCAGGAAATCACCGGCCGCCCCCGCAACATTCATCCCCTGCATGCGCCGGGCAACCACTGCAGGAGTGAGGAAGTTGGTCCGCAGAAAATCTGCCATTGTATCGGCAATGCGGTTTTTATTGTTGGGAATGATCGCTGTGTGCGGGATCGGCAGGCCCAATGGATGGCGGAACAGGGCGGTTACCGCAAACCAGTCAGCCAGCCCGCCCACCATCGCGGCCTCGGCAAAGGCATTCATGAAGCCCCATGCCGGATGCAGATCCAGCACCTGTTTGGACGCGATGAAGATCGCCCCCATCAGCACGAGCATCAAGGTCGCAGTCAGCCGCATCGCGCGCGCAGGGTCGGCCGCAGACCCTGCCGTGCCCGGCGCTAAAGTGTCCACATCCTTCACTCTGCGGGCACAGGTCCCGAATGTTTAGGGTCTTCGATATCCGTGTGGTTGTCACCCGGCTTGTAGGTCAGGAACTTGCCGCGCATCCACGGTCCGATGCGGCGCTCCAGCCCATCTGCCAGACTGAAGCCGGCAGGGACGATCAGCAGGGTCAGCACGGTCGACAGGAGCAGTCCGCCAATCACCACGGTGCCCATCGGTGCGCGCCATGCGCCATCGCCGCCCAGTGACAGCGCCGTGGGCACCATGCCCGCTGTCATGGCCACGGTAGTCATGACGATTGGCTGCGCACGTTTATGCCCAGCATCGACGATTGCTTCCAGCTTGCGGCGGCCGGTCTGCATTTCCTCGATCGCGAAATCGATCAGCAGGATCGAGTTTTTCGACACAATGCCCAACAACATAAGGATACCGATCATAACCGGCATCGAAACCGGCTGGCCGACCACCCATACCAGGAAGATACCGCCCAGCGGTGCCAGCGCGAGCGAGCACATATTTACCAGCGGGCTCATAAGACGCTTATACAGAAGGACCAGTACAGCGAAGACCAGCAGAACGCCCGCGACCAGTGCAATGACGAAGTTCAAAGCCAGCTCGGCCTGCCATTGATCTTCGCCAACAACATCGCGGATCACGCCTTGCGGCAGTTCCTGAAGCACCGGGAGCGCATCGATCTGTTCCTGCGCGGTACCCTTGACGATATTCGGAGCAAGGTCAGCGCCCACCAGAACACGGCGGTTCTGGTTATAGCGCTGGATCGTAGTCGGCCCAGAACCAAAGCTGATCGCGGCTACCCGTTCCAACGGTACGGAACCGCCGGTTGCCGTCTGGACAGGCAATTTAGCAATGGTGTCCAAGCTCTCCCGGCTGCTTTGCGGCAGTTTCACGCGGATGGGGATTTGCCGGTCGGACAGTGAAAATTTCGCCGCGTTCTGTTCGATCTCGCCCATAGTCGCAATGCGGATCGTCTGGCTGAGCGCAGCCGTGGTGACGCCCAGTTCCGCAGCGATATCGGCCCGCGGGGTGATGATGATCTCGGGCCGGTTGATGTCCGCGTTGATGCGCGGGGCGACGACCGTATCGAGGCCTTTCATCTGTTCGACCACAGTGGCGGCGGTGTCTTCAAGCAATACGGGATCGGAGCCTGCCAGCATTACCGTAATATCCCGACCCGAACCAAAACCGCCGGACTGGGACTGGAACCTGACGCGTGCGTCGGGGATCCGCGCCAGCTCGGCAGCCAGATCACGCTCGAATTGGATGGAGGTTTTCTCGCGGTCTTCGGTCAACGTGATGTAAATACGTGCACTACCTTCGTCCACCCGCTGAAGCGCGCGCTCGACCTCCGGCTGTTCGTATAGAAGGGCAGAAATCCGCGCTGTCACACGCTCGGTCGCTTCCAATGTGGTGCCAGGCACCATTTCGATGCTGACCTGACTGTTATCGTCGTTGATTGTAGGCTGGAATTGCTGCGGCGTACTCCAGAACAACAGGATCGTAAGCAGGAAAGCGAAGTAGCCTACGCCCAACATCCATACGCGGTGATCGTAGAACCGCGATTCCAGCCAGATCCACGACGACTGTATCCGGCCGCCGATAATTCTCGTGAAAAACCGAGGTATGGCGAGCAGAACGAGAACGGACACAAAACCGATCATCATCACGATGGCCAGCATCGACAGTTCTATTATCCGGGCAAAGGCAAAGCCGATGCCTTCCGTTGTATCAGTCGCGACCATACCGGCAATTGTCGCGGGAATTTCCAGCTGGCTCACCATGTCCCACACCGAGTAAACGATGACGGCTGGAAGGCCGATCATGGCCAGCAACAGCAGAGACCCGCCCAGAATATAAAGAAACCGGCTGCGCGGTCCTTCGATATTGGCGCGCAAGGCGTTCATGTTACCACGATCGAGTGTCCAGCGCAGAACGCTCATATAGCGGTCCATCCACTTGCCTTCGCCATGGGCGGCGGTGCCCTTGGATTCCATGAAATAAGCCGCCAGCATAGGCGTGATTGCGCGCGCTACCGCCAGACTCATCAGAACGGCGATCACGATGGTGATGCCGAAGTTTTTGAAGAATTGCCCGGAGATGCCGGGCATCAGACCAACCGGCAAGAAGACGGCCACGATGCACATGGATGTGGCGACCACCGGCAAGCCGATCTCGTCGGCAGCATCGATGCTGGCCTGATAGGCGGTTTTGCCCATCCTCATATGTCTGACGATGTTCTCGATCTCGACTATGGCATCATCGACCAGAACACCCGCAACCAGTCCCAGCGCCAGCAACGACAGAAAGTTCAGGTTGAACCCCAGCAGGTCCATGAACCAGAAGGTCGGTATAGCGGAGAGCGGGATCGCAATTGACGAAATTATCGTCGCGCGCCAGTCGCGCAGAAAGAAGAACACCACAACCACGGCGAGGATTGCGCCTTCGATCATCGCGGCGATGGAGCTGCTATACTGGCTTTCGGTGTATTTTACCGTGTTGAACAGCGGGATGAAATTCACACCCGGATTTTCCGCCTGTATTTCGTCGATGATTTCCAGCGCAGCGTCGAAGGCGGTTACATCCGATGCGCCCTTGGCCCGGGACATGTAGAAATTGACGACTTCTTTGTTCTGCACCTTGCTGATCGATGTGCGTTCGCCAAACCCGTCGCGCACGGTGGCGACATCGGCCAGCTTGATCGTCTGTCCGCCCGCCACACGCAACTGGCGCTGCGATAATTCGAATGCACTGGCATCGTTGCCGAGCACGCGGACGGACTGACGGGTTCCGCCCACCTCTGCCATTCCGCCTGCTGCATCGATATTATCGAGCCGTAGAACCTGATTGATCTGGCTGGCCGTGACACCCAGCGCCTGCATCTTCTGCGGATTGAGAATGACTTCGATTTCACGGTCCACGCCGCCGAACCGGCCAACTTCGGCCATGCCTTCAATCGACAACAGGCGCTTGGCCACTGAATCGTCGATAAACCAGCTCAGCTGCTCGATTGTCATGTCGTCGGCTTCCACGGCGTAAATGCCTAGGAACCCACCAGAGATTTCGATTTTGTTGACCCGCGGCTCCAGAATGCCGTCGGGCAGGCTGCCCCGCACGGTATCGACCGCATTCTTAACCTCGGCGACAGCGTCGTTGACGTCAGTACCGATTTCAAACTCGACCGTGGTGCTGGAACTGCCTTCGCGTGCACTGGACGAAATCGAACTGACGCCATTGATCGATCGCACGGCGCTTTCGATCCGCTGCGTGATCTGGTTCTCGATCTCTGTCGGGGCGGCACCGGGCTGCAGAATGTTAATATTGACTGCCGGAAATTCGACATCGGGATTGTTGACGACATCCATCCGCGCAAAGCTGAGTATGCCGGCAAACAGGAGCGCGGTAAAAAACACCAGCGGAATCACCGGGTTGCGGATCGACCAGGCCGAAATGTTCTGGAAGTTCATGTGTTTACCCGCCCGTTTCCGCGACTAATTCTTGATCAACTGAGGCGCGACGGTTTCACCTTCTGTCAGGAAGCCGCCCGCCCGCATTACGATCCGCTCGCTGCCATCGATGCCTTCACTGATCGCAATGCCTGATGCGGTGACGATACCGGTCTTCACACTGCGGCGCACGGCCTTGTTGTCCTTGTCGATTACATACACGAAGCTGCCCTCGTCATCGGACAGAATTGCCGATTCCGGCAGCATCGGCGCTACGATCGTGCCACTCTGGAACGTTGCCGTGGCAAATCCGCCGGGCCGAAGCTCTGCTGCATAGGGCAAGGCAATGCGCGCCGTTCCCTGCCGGCTTTGCTGATCGATTGTCGGGGCCAGTTGCCAGATCTGTCCGGTAAACACCTTCTCCGTGCCAGCCGGAACGACCGCCGCGCTGACACCGGTCGACAGACTGGCCAGATCAGCTTCGCCGACCCGGGCGAGCAATTCCATTTCACCACCGCGTGCAATCCGGAACAGCGGGGGCGAACCTGCGCTGACCGTCTGCCCCGGCTCTACAGTACGTTCCAGAACAAGGCCGGAAACTGGCGATACGATGTTCAGCCGCGCATTACGGGCCTGCAGTTCGGACAATTGCGCCTGAGCGACATTCACGCGCGCGCGCGCCGCGTCACGGGTTGCAGTCAGCCGGTCGACATCGGCTTTCGAAATAAAGCCCCGATCGACCAGTTGCAGCGCACGATCCAGATTGCTTTGCGCCAATTGCGCATCGGAACGTGCAACATCGATCTGGGCCGATTGTGCGCGCGCCTGCTGGTTCTGAACGGAACGGTCGACAGACACGAGCACCTGACCGGCCTTGACCCACTGGCCCTGCTCGGCTGATACCGCGACCACGCGGCCCCCTTCACCAACCACACCTACGGGCACATCGCGCCGTGCGGCCAGTGTGCCGGTGGCCGTAATCTCGCCTGCGATCGTGCCGCGCCCGGGAGTGATAACGGAAATTGTCGGCGCCTGATCATCCCGGTCGGCCGCAGGTGTGGCCGCCGCCTCGCCACTGGAAGCGAAGAAATAGGCCGCAGCGATGATCGCCGCCAGCAGCCCGGCAATGCCCAGCCACAACCAGATCGAACGGGATTTGGTCTCTATCGGCTCGCCATCCAGCCCGATGGGTGCCCCGTCGATGCGGGGGGCGGTTTCACTGCGTATCGAGTTGGGCTGATAATTCATAAAGGGCCTGCCGCTGCTTTCCCAAGTGTATTAGACGGGTAAATCACCCCACGCAATCCTATACTCTGCCCTGCGCAGGATTGGCAATCGGCGCTTCTACCAACGGCTTAATCGGGGAGACGGGCGGCAAGATATACGTTCGACAAGCAAATAAAAAGGGCCGCCCGATTAGGCGACCCTTTTAACTGTACCGAAAGCTACGGCGTTTTAACGTACACGGCCACGCTGAACAACGTTTACAATGCCGAGGAGTACGATGGCACCCACAACGGCAATAATAAGGCCGGTGATGCTGAATTCCTGAATGGAACCGCCAATACCAAAGAATCCCGCAATCACGTTACCGATCACCGAACCGATAATGCCTACTACGATGTTCCAGAAAATTCCCATGGACGCATCGCGGTTCATAACCAGACTTGCCAGCCAACCGGCAACGCCGCCTACGATAATTGCAATAATCCAACCCATAACCCAATCCTCCTGTTGTCTCTACGGTCGGCTTTCAAACGTGCCGTAACGCAGGCCGTTCCCCGGAAACCCGTTTGCGGCCGAAAAGAGCTTAGGACTTTAGCAGGGGGTTGCCTAGCCGGTTAGTATTTCAGCTGGCGTTCGTAAAGATCGCGGTAATGCTGAATCCGCGTCACCCGCAGGCCCTGCATTCCCGAGCGATCCACCGAACGCTGCCACGACGCGAATTCCTCCAGCGTCAGATTGTAGCGTTCCAGCACTTCATCCAGCGTCAGCAGACCGCCGTTTACAGCGGCAACCACTTCCGCCTTGCGCCGCACGACCCAGCGCTTTGTCTTGGGGGACGGAAGATCCGCCAGAGTAAGCGCTTCACCGAGGGGGCCGATGACTTCTGCCGGCCTGATTTTTTGATTTTCGATCATAGTGTCTCTCGGTCGACATGCGCCGCGTCGCTTGCGGCGTCGGCACACAATGCCGGGGTAGCTTTGCTGTCCAATAAACCAACAAGGTTAATCGAGCCTTCATCTGGCGGAGGCAGCTGGACGCGATGATCCGGTGCCCTGCTGGCGGCGCTCAGAAAGCTTCCGCCATCGCGGCTTCCAGCTTTCTGCAGAATGACACGCGCATCGCGGGCCGCCGCAAGACGCGCGGACAACTCCGACCACGAAAATGCCCGCAATTGCAGGCCTTCCGTGGTGCCACCGGCATGGTCGACGGCGTCTTTGAAAGAATCGGGATTTTCGAACATGACCCTGCCAATAAGGCGTGATGGTCAACATCAGGTAAAGGCTGGAGTTACCGCTGGTTAGGACTATCGACTGCTTTGTACATTTCTGGCGGAGAACCGGGTGTCTCCAGCTTTTTCGCAGACTTTGCGCAAACCTGTTTCACGGCCTATATAAGCACCATGCCCAATGCACTGACCCTTCCTGCGGCCAAGGCTGCCGACCTGTTCGACCTGTCCGGGCCTATGGCAAACCGGCGGATAGTCGTGGCGATGTCGGGCGGCGTCGACTCGTCCGTTGTTGCTGCGCTGGCAGCGCAGAGCGGAGCGGAAGTAATCGGCATAACATTGCAGCTGTATGATTACGGTGCGGCAACCGGGCGCAAGGGTGCCTGCTGCGCGGGCGACGATATTGCCGACGCCAGAGCCGTGGCCGACCGTCTGGGTATCGCCCATTACGTATTCGATCACGAAAGCGCCTTTCGTGAAGAGGTGGTCGAGCAGTTCGCTGACGATTACCTCACAGGAAAAACGCCGGTGCCATGCATTCGCTGCAATATGGGGCCCAAATTTACCGATCTGCTGCGCATGGCGCGCGAGCTTGGGGCCGATTGCCTTGCCACCGGTCATTACGTCCGCCGCGAAAGGGGTTCTGGCGGATCGGAATTGCACCGTGCCGTCGATCCGGCGCGCGACCAGTCCTATTTTCTTTACGCGACCACGCAGGAGCAGCTCGATTTCCTGCGCTTCCCCTTGGGCGGCCTGCCCAAGACCCAGGTGCGCGAGCTGGCCGAGGGGGCGGACCTACGCAACGCGGCGAAGCCAGACAGTCAGGACATCTGTTTCGTACCCGACGGTGATTACGCCAAAATCGTCAAGAAAATGCGGCCCGAAGGCGGACGCAAGGGCGCGATTGTTCATGCATCGACTGGAGAAACGCTGGGAGAACATCCCGGCGTGGTCCATTACACCGTCGGCCAGCGGCGCGGCCTTGATATCGGCGGCCAGCCCGAACCGCTCTATGTGGTGGGCATCGATGCACCCACTGCGCAGGTTCGCGTGGGCCCGAAGCGGATGCTGGCGATTGCCGAAGCCAGGCTGATCGAGACAAACCGCATAGGCCCCCTGCCAGATGCGCCCCTGACTGCGAAGGTGCGGTCCTTGTCGAAACCTGTTCCGGTCACTCTTGAAGGTTCGCTGGGCGACGGGGCATCTGTGACGATGCGCTTCGATACGCCGGAACTGGGCGTTGCACCCGGACAGGCAGCAGTGATCTATGCCGGAGAGCGCGTTGTCGGCGGAGGCTGGATCGATACGACGACCAATGCGGGATGAAGCCTCCGCGTAACAAAACGGGCGCATTACTCCTGCAGCCATAGCGGTACTGCTGGACATCATCGGGCGCACCAATGGTCGATCCGCGCATCGGTCGCGCACCATCAGCGGGGTGGCACATGCTTTATGCCGGCACTCTGATGTGCCCGTTAAAAATTCTCCAATTGAGCAGGTAATCTTAGCGTTACCACCGGACTAACCCTCCCACCGGTCCAGCACGCAGCCATAGCCATCCTTCAGGCGGGCTGTATCTCTCGACACCAGCGGAAACGTCGCGGTCACGCTTCGCTCTTCCATGTCCTCGCTCAGCATTACCAGTTCCATGCCGGTCAGCTGGTCTTTCCCGCAATCATCCAGATCTCGTCCTGCGACAAAGCGGCACGAACACGCCACCCGCGCCGAATAGGCTGTGCCGGCATCGCCATAACCGGTGATCGGCACGCGGAAGGCGTATACCAAACCCCCGATGGTGACGGCGAGGAGCAACAGGGCCCACGGCCAGCGTCTGCCGCGGTGCCGCGCCGGGGAAGAGGGGCGGGATGCGGTCCGGGAAGCCGGTTTTGCCATTGCAGGGTCAATTCCATCGTGCGAGTGCGACGCGCATCATGCCGATACGCTACCGCCCCCCTATCGCCTCGCCGGTCCGCTTTCCAGCCGCCTTTGCAGGCTTTGCAGCCCTGTTGTTGGCGGGGTGCGATAGCGAACCTGCGGAGCCCCCTGCACTGACCGAAGCGGCTCTGGCCGCCATTGCCGAGAATCCCGGCGCGCCTACCGACCAGCTCGCTCGCCAGTTCGACGAAGTGTTCACCAACGAAGCCGTGGGCGAAACGCGGGCAGCCGTGCTTATGCATGGCGGGACAATTGCAGCCGAGCGGTATGGTGAAGGCTACGATGCCGATACGCGTTTTGTCAGCTGGTCGATGGCCAAAACGGTGACTGCAGTGATGATCGGGATGCTGGTGGCAGACGGTAAGCTGGAGCTGGATGACAGCCCGCCGATTCCCCGTTGGCGGCGCCCCGGCGACACCCGCGGCGAGATCACTTTGCGCCAATTGCTCCAGATGCGGTCCGGGCTGCGCCATACCGAGGCTGGCACCCCCCCTTACGAATCGGCTGAAGTACGGATGCTTTTCCTCGATGGCCGCGACGACATGGCCGACTTCGCCACCGTGCAGCCGCTGGAGGCGGAACCGGGACGCAAGTTCGAATATTCGAGCAACACGACTGTCATACTGGCAGACATTGCTGCACGCGTTTTGACAGAAGGCAGCGACGATCCCGAAACCCGCCGAAAGGCCGTGGCCGAATTTCTGCAGGCACGGCTGTTCAGGCCGCTGGGTATGGAATCGATGGTCCCCGAATTCGATGCCGCAGGCACGCTGATCGGCGGCAGCCTGATTCATGGCACCGCGCGCGACTGGGCACGGTTCGGTGATTTCCTGCGCAACGAAGGCTCCTACCGCGGATCGCAACTGATCCCGCGCAGCTGGATAAAGTTTATGACTTCGCCCAGCCCCGCATCGGAATTTTACGGTGGACAGACCTGGCTCAATCGCGCTTCTGGAATCGACCGCGATGAAAAATTGGCCGATCGCGGACCGGACACGCTGTTCTCTGCCATTGGTCACATGGGCCAATATGTGATGGTTTCCCCCGCCCAGAAACTGACCTTGGTGCGACTTGGCCATTCCGATGAAGCGGAACGCTCGGCTTTAATCGCCGAACTGTTCGATATCGTGGAGCTTTACCCCGAAACGTAAAAGCGTCCCTCGACCACGGTCACACACTGGCCGCCAAGCCATGCCCGATCACCGTCGGCCTTCCGTTCCAGCCTGCACACCAGCTCGCCGCCGCGCTGCGATGCCTGATGCGCAGTAAAGCTTTCCCGCCCCAGCTTTACGGCCCAGAACGGAGTGAGGACCGCATGGGCAGAGCCGGTCACACTATCTTCGTCCACTCCGGCACCCGGCACGAACACGCGGCTCACTACATCTGTAGAATCGCCCGGCGCGGTGCAGGCAAACTGATCATCACCCAAAGCGCCAAGACCCCGCATGTTTGGCGTAAGAGCGCGCACTTGCGCTTCATTCTCAAACAGGAAGACATTGTAACGATCGGGGTGGCGCCAGACTTCGGTGGGGGTGGCCCCCAAATGCTCGACCGCCTCCGGCCAATCGCTCTGCTCCGTCGAAATGGCGGGCAAGCCCACTTCATAGCCATCACCTGAGCGGGCCACCTCGAGGATACCGGCTTCGCGCGTACGAAACGTCACGCAGTCGCCAGCGCGCGTCTCCCGTTTGGCCCGGCCCAGCAGGACATGGCCCGAAGCCAGGGTCGCGTGGCCACACAGCCGAATCTCGCACGCCGGTGTAAACCAGCGCAATTCCCAGTCCGCAGCGCCCGTATCATCGCGCACGACAAAGGCAGTTTCGGCGAAATTGTTCTCTTCTCCGATAGCCTGCAGGACATCGTCGGAGAGCCAGCTTTCCAGCTGCATTACTGCGGCTTGATTGCCGGTAAACGGTTGGCTGGCAAAGGCGTCTACGTGCCAATAGGGAATGCGGGTGGTGGCAAGGCTCACTGTGCGGGATCCTCCAATTCTTCAAATTCGTCAGTTTCGGCCAACGGATTGTCCGGTTCGTCCACATGGCCCTCCGGGTCGATATGGATCAGCAATTCAGTACCGGGAAATGCGGCAAGCAAATCTTCTTCCACCCGGTCGATAATCTCATGCGCTGCTAGCACTGTCATGGTGCCAGGCAGATCGACATGGAACTGGACGAAATCCTGATTGCCCGATGTCCGCGTGCGCAGATCGTGCAAATTGGAAAGCTCGGGGTGCCGTGCCGCCCGCTCCACGAAAGCGCGGCGTTTCTCTTCCGCCCATTCGCGGTCCATCAGGTGATCGACGGCTTCCTGCGATGCGCCCCATGCACTCCACCCCAGCCACACGGCGATGGCCAGACCGAAGAATGGATCGGCACCTGAAATTCCGACCTGCGTATGCAGAACCAGAGCCGCAATGACGGCAAGGTTCAGGAAAAGATCGCTTTTGTAATGCACATGGTCGGTGCGGATCGCGACGGAGCCGCTGCGGGACAGCACATAACGTTGCCACACCAGCAGGGCGAAGGTGAGCGCAATCGCAACCAGCGATACCCCGACCCCCTCCACGGCGCCGCCGACCGGCGCATTGCCCAGCCATTGCTGCACACTGCGCACCACCAGCCCGAAAGCGCTGAGCGCAATCAGTACGACTTGTACTATGGCGGCAATGGCTTCCGCCTTGCCGTGTCCGAAGCGGTGCTCGCGGTCGGCCGGTATCGCGGCGTAGATTACCCCGAACAGGGTCACGAGGCTGGCAACCAGATCCAGCGCACTGTCAGCCAGGCTGCCAAGCATGGAGACCGATCCGGTGCGCGCCGAAGCCCATAGCTTGAGTGTGACAAGCACTGCGGCCACGGTGATGCTGGCATAGGCGGCGCTTTTCGCCAGGCGGCTACCGGATTGCGTCACGGATATAGCAGCGTGTCGGCCCAGTGTCCGGCAGCGTCCGGCCCGGTTCGCGTGAAAACGCGGCGGTCATGCAGGCGGCCGGGACGATCCTGCCAGAACTCGATTCGCTGCGGCGCCACGGTAAAACCGGTCCAATGGGTGGGTCGCTCCACTTCGCGGCCTTCGAATTCCGCTTCGACAGCCGCGAACCGCTCCAGAAATGTCGCACGGTCCGGCATGGGCCGCGATTGGTCGGATGCAACTGCGCCCAATTGCGATGTCCGGCTGCGCGAATGGAAGTAGGCCGTGGCCGTTTCCTCAGAAACCTGTGCCAACGGGCCGTCGATGCGGATCTGGCGCCGAAGGCTTTTCCAATGAAACAGCAGGGATGCCTGACGGTTGGCCATGATCTCCAGACCCTTCCGGCTTTCCGTATTGGTATAGAAAGTGAAACCGCCAAGCGGGGATGTTTCCTGCGGTCCGTGCCCCTTCAGCAGCACCATTCGCACCGACGGCGCGCCCTCGGGTGATGCCGTCGCCAGAGCCATCGCATTGGCATCGTTGGGCTCGCTCTCCTCCGCCGCTGCCATCCAGATATCGAACAGGGCAAAAGGATCGGTAACGGGAATGGCGCTGTGCGTATCCTGCGAATGTTCAGACTTTGTCATATTTTCCTGAATTTCCAGAGCACTTTGGAGACGGTCTAAAAAATAAAAAACCGCGGGACATGCAAGGTGCGCATGGCCCGGCAGGCCTTCTGTTGAATTACGGGCAACACTGGTTCAGCAGCCCTTCTCATACTGCGCTCTTAGGCGAACCGTGTGCTATAGGAAAGTTGCCGAACTCAGATGCACGCTTGCATGCCGATGGCCCTGACCCTAGCTGCTAGGCATGGCTGATCCGTACGCTGCGCTGGGCGTTTCCCGAACCGCGTCCGAAAAGGACATCAAGAGCGCTTATCGCAAGCTCGCCAAAGAGCTGCATCCCGACACCAACAGGGACAATCCCGCCGCTGCCGACAGATTCGGCAAAGTGACGCAGGCCTATGACCTGTTGTCGGACAAGGACAAACGCGCCCAGTTCGACCGTGGCGAGATCGATGGCGACGGCAACCCGACCAATCCGTTCGGCGGAATGGGTGGTGGAGGTTACGGCGGAGGCATGGGGGGTGGCCGACGGGGCCAGCAAGGCGGCTTTCGCGCAGAAGATTTTCAGAACTTTGGCGGCGGCGAGGCCGATCTGGGTGATATTTTCGAAGGCCTGTTCGGCGGTGGCGCGCGGCATGCCGGGGGTCCGGCAGGAGGCGCAGGCTCCCCCTTCGGCAGACGCGGCCCGCCTCCGCCACAAAAGGGTGCAGACATCGCTTACCGGCTGCGCGTTCCATTCGTGGATGCAGCGACCAGAGCCGACCAGCGGATCACCCTATCGGACGGCAAGACGATCGATTTGAAGCTGCCCGCCGGTGTCGAAGATGGCACACAGATGCGGCTGAAGGGCAAGGGTCAGCAAGGTGCGGGCGGCGCCGGTGACGGACTGGTGACCGTCTCGGTCGACAGTCACGCCTTTTACGAGCGAGAGGGCGACGATGTTCGCCTCGATCTGCCGATCAGCGTGGACGAAGCTGTCAAGGGCGCGAAGGTCAAAGTGCCGACCGTGGATGGCCCCGTTATGCTGACAGTCAAGCCTGGCCTCTCTGGCGGCACTGTGATGCGCTTGAAAGGAAAAGGGTTTTCCAAGAAAAGTGGCGGGCGAGGCGATCAACTCGTGACATTGCGGATAACGCTGCCTGAGGATATATCTTCACTCGAAAGCGCGCTGGGCGACTGGGCCGACAAAAGTAATCCGCGCAAGCATCTGGGTACCTGAACCGGATGGGCGCCCGATGATGCCTGGCGAATTGAACAGACGCCTGCCGAATCCGGCGACACGCGTAAGACGCACCCTGACACCTGAAGAACGCCGTCAGGAAGCCCGCAACTTGCGGGGACGTGTGTCGGACAATGTTTCATCAAGAGTTGGCCCCGGAACCCGCGTATTCGAAATCGTCAAGCGAGTGGCTGTCGGCACGTTCAATGACGGCTTCATTCATGCCGGCAATCTCGCCTATCTCTCGATGTTGGCAATTTTCCCGTTCTTTATCACCGGTGCCGCGATCTTCTCCGTTATCGGCGAGGATAGCGAGCGGGCAGCGACCATCAATGCAGTTATTCTAGCCCTGCCGCCAGTGGTCGCCGACGTGATCGAGCCGGTGGCCCGCAATGTCATCGAACAGCGTTCCGGCTGGCTTCTATGGGTCGGCGGGCTGGTGGGTCTGTGGACTGTCAGCAGCCTGGTCGAGACGATCCGCGACATGCTGCGCCGGGCCTATGGCACGGAAACGACCAAGGCGTTCTGGCAATACCGCCTGCTATCCACCGGGGTCATCATCGGTGCAGTGATCATGCTGATGCTGTCTCTGCTCGCGCAAGTGATTATCGGCGCAGCACAGCAGGTTATCGATGCCTACTTCCCTTTGCTGACCGATGTTCTGGCCAGCCTGGCGCTGGCGCGGTTCATTCCGGCACTTGGGCTGTTCGGTTCGATGTATATGCTGTTCTACACCCTGACGCCCAGCGATTACCGCAATCGCCGCTATCCCAAATGGCCGGGCGCATTGGCCGTCACGGTCTGGTGGGTCGGGGTCACAATTGCGCTGCCGATCGTACTGCGACAGTTCTTCTCCTACGACCTTACCTACGGCTCTCTGGCGGGAATGATGATCACGCTTTTCTTTTTCTGGCTGGTCGGCCTAGGAATAGTGGTCGGCGCGGAATTGAATGCGGCGCTTGCCGAAACGCCCGAGGAAGAAGATATCATCGGGCAGGCCGATAACCGCAGGCGCGCCGCGCTTGCCACAAGAGAAGGTGCGGAATGACAGGTCTAATGCAGGGCAAACGCGGGCTGATTATGGGCCTCGCCAACGACAAATCTCTCGCATGGGGGATCGCGAAGCAATTGGCCGATCACGGAGCGGAGCTGGCATTTTCCTATCAGGGTGAAGCGCTGGGCAAGCGGGTGAAACCGCTGGCGGAAAAGCTGGGCAGCGACTTCACTTTCGAATGCGACGTTTCCGACATGGATTCGCTTGATAGCGCGTTCGAGACGCTTGCCGCTCGCTGGGACAGCCTCGATTTCGTAATTCACGCCATCGGATATTCGGACAAGAACGAACTGCGCGGCAAATATGTCGACACCAGCCTCGACAATTTTCTGACGACGATGAACATTTCCGCCTATTCGCTTGTCGCAGTGGCCCAGCGTGCAGCCAAAATGATGCCTGCAAAAACAGAAAATGGCGGCGGCGGTAGCATCGTAACGCTGAGCTATTACGGAGCGGAAAAAGTTATCCCGCATTACAATGTCATGGGCGTGGCCAAGGCAGCATTGGAAGCCAGTGTGCGCTATCTTGCCAATGATCTGGGGCCGGATAATATCCGCGTGAACGCGATCAGCGCAGGGCCGATCAAAACACTGGCGGCCAGCGGCATCGGCGATTTCCGCTACATCCTGAAATGGAACGAATACAACGCACCGCTGCGCCGCAATGTCACTATCGACGATGTCGGCGGGGCAGGGCTGTATCTGGTCTCCGACCTGTCATCGGGAGTGACCGGCGAGGTTCACCATGTCGATGCTGGCTATCACACTGTCGGCATGAAGCAGGAAGACGCCCCGGATATGACGACGACCTGACGCAGGATTAAGCGCGTGTTTGTACCTGGCTGCTAACTGATCGGCTCTTACTGAAACGAGGTTTTATGCGGGTTCTGATTACAGGTGCAGCCGGATTTATCGGTGCAGCATTGGCAGCGCGGCTCATCGCGCGCGGCGACAGTGTGCTGGGGATCGACAACCTCAACGACTATTATCAGGTCTCGCTAAAGAAAGACCGCTTGGCGCAACTGGAACGCACCCGCTTCGTATTCAAGCAGGTCGATTTCGCAGATAACGCGGCGCTGACAGCCGCCCTGGAGGGCGAGATATTCGAACGGGTCGTGCATCTGGGTGCGCAGGCCGGGGTGCGGTATTCGATCGAGAATCCGCACGCCTATGTGCAATCCAATCTGGTCGGCCATGTAAATATGCTGGAGGTGGCGCGGGCACGGGATATCCCGATGGTCTATGCGAGCTCGTCCAGCGTTTATGGCGGCAATACAAAGCTACCGTTCTCAGTCGAAGACCGCGCGGATCATCCTGTATCGCTCTACGCCGCAACCAAGAAAGCGGACGAGTTGATGAGCGAGACCTACGCCCATCTCTACCGTATTCCGCTGACGGGTCTCCGCTTCTTTACTGTGTACGGTCCGTGGGGCCGCCCGGATATGATGCTGTGGATGTTCACGCAGAAAATCCTGGCCGGAATACCCATTCCGGTATTCAACAATGGCGATATGTACCGTGACTTTACCTACATCGACGATATTGTTTCGGGCGTAGTCGCCTGTGTAGACGCCCCGCCCGCCGATGATAATGCGGCCAAAGCAGGTGGAAGCACCAAGCCGCACGCGCTTTACAATATCGGCAATCACCGGTCGGAAAAGCTGATGGATGTAATCACGGTACTGGAAGATGCCATTGGCCGGAAAGCGCAGATGGAAATGCTGCCGATGCAGCCTGGCGATGTACACAAAACCTACGCTGATATCGACGCGATCCAGCATGATCTGGGTTACGCGCCGGTCACCAGTGTCGAGGTTGGGGTGCCCGAATTCGTGAAGTGGTACCGGGCCTACCACGAGGTCTGAGGCCCAGCAGGCCCTTCAGCTCGCCAGACGCAACCCCGGAACCGCATGTTTCGTCTGGGCATCGGGCCAGATTCCGCGTGTGTCATAGACCACAGCAGCGCTGCGTTCTTCGTGCGGAATAACCTTGAACACATCGTGATCGACCAGCACGATAAGCACGCCGCAAGTTTCCAGTGCGGTATCGATGTCGACCAGTCTGGCCCCAGAACCGTCAAATTCCATCGGCAAATCCGCTGCGTAAGGCTCGACCACGCTCACGCGCTCTCCAAATTCGCGCGCCAGACTGGCGGCGACATAACGCGCAGGACTTTCACGGAAATCATCGATATTGGCTTTGAATGCGAGGCCGAGGCAGCCGATCTGTGCGCCTGGATTGTCCTCGATCAGTGCCTTCGCCTTGGCGAGGACATGATGCATTTTCGCGTCGTTTACTTCGCGCGCCTGCCGGATCATTTTTGCCTGTTCCGGCGCACCGTGGACGATGAACCACGGGTCCACCGCAATGCAATGCCCGCCCACGCCTGGACCGGGCTGAAGGATGTTGACCCGCGGATGACGATTGGCCAGCCGGATCACTTCCCAAACATCCAGTCCCTGCGCGTCGGCAATCATGCTCAATTCATTGGCAAAGGCAATGTTGGTGTCGCGGAATGCGTTTTCGACCAGCTTGGTCATTTCCGCACTTGCCGCATCGGTCGTTACGCATTCGCCGCGCACGAAGCGCTTGTAGAATGCCAGCGCCTTGCGCGCGCAGCGCGGCGTGATGCCGCCGATAGAGCGGTCATTGCGGATCAGCTCTTCGAGGATTTTTCCCGGCAATACGCGCTCCGGGCAATAGGCAATCGAAACATCCGGGCGTTCACCCAGACCGGGCATCACCAGATCGGGGCGCAGGCCTGCAATCAAGTCGCGCATCGCTACTGTGGTGCCAACTGGACAGGTCGATTCCAGAATGATGGTGTCACCAGCCTTCAGCACACCGGCAACTTCGGTTGCCGCGTTCATCACATAGCTGGTGTCGGGCGTATGGTTGCCGTCTTTTGCAAAGGGGGTGGGGACCGCGATTACGAACACATCGGCAGGCTGCACCTGCGTGCTGGCTTTCAACGTACCGCGCTGGACCGCGCTGCGTACCAGGCCATCCAGATCGACTTCCTCGATATGGATTTCACCGCGATTGATCGTGTCTACCACGCTTTGTGTAATGTCGATGCCGGTCACCGGGCAGCCACTGCTGGCAATGACAGCTGCCGTGGGCAGGCCGATATAGCCCAGGCCGAAGACGCAGACATCCGGTTTGTTTTCGCCGATCATGATTGTGCGGTGCTTCCTGCAATTGACTTTCTGGCCGTCAGTCTTGGCAGGGCAGAGTAAAGATTGCGGTAACACTGGCGCTATTGTTGCCGCGCCGAAGCACTCGCTAAGTCAATCCTCCGCGAGAAGATCCGCGATGCGCTGGGCCGAATGTCCGTCGCCGAACGGATTATGGGCCTGCGCCATCGCGGCATAGGCCGCCGGATCGTCCAGCAAACGCGTCACTTCCGCGACAATCATGTCCGCATCGGTTCCGACCAGCTTTGCCGTGCCCGCATCTACGCCCTCCGGCCTTTCTGTCGTCTCCCGCATCACCAGCACCGGCTTGCCCAACGCGGGTGCCTCTTCCTGCACACCGCCGCTGTCGGTCAGCATCAGTGTGGAGATATCCAGCAGACGGGCGAAATGCGGGTAATCCAGCGGTTCGAGCAGCGCGACATTGTCCAGCCCCGCTAGTTCTTCGTTCATAACCGTGCGGACATTGGGATTGAGGTGCACAGGAAAAATGATTGCGACATCGTCGCGCGCTGCAATGCGTTTTACCGCATCTGCAATAGCCCGCATTCCGTCCCCGAAATTCTCGCGCCGGTGACTGGTCATACCGATGATCCGCTTACCTGCGAATCGTGCTTCGATGTCGGCCAGACCGCTCGCCAGATTCGGCTCGGCCTCTACCTTTCTTGTAATCCAGTGCAATGCGTCGATTACAGTATTGCCCGTTACATGGACGATGGCCGGATCGATGTTTTCGCGTAGCAGAGCCGCCTGCGAAACTTCGGTCGGCGCGCAATGCAGCGCGGCAAAACTTCCGATAACCTTGCGGTTCACCTCTTCGGGCCACGGGTGATAGAGATCGCCGCTGCGCAGGCCTGCCTCGACATGACAAACGGGGACCTTGCGGTAATAGGCTGCCAGCGCGCCGCACATGGCAGTGGCGGTGTCGCCCTGCACCACAACCCAGTCGGGCCGGACTTCGTCCATCACTTCGCCAATTCCAGTCAGCAGGCGCGCGGTCAGCGCATCCAGCGTCTGGTTGGGCTGCATGATGTCGAGGTCGTGATGCGGGGTAACGCCGGCAATATCCAGCACCTGATCCAGCATCCCGCGGTGCTGGCCCGTCACCAACACACGGCTGTCAAAACGGTTATCGCTCTCCAGCGCATGAACCAGCGGGAAAAGCTTAATAGCTTCGGGACGTGTGCCGAAAACGGTCAGGATGATGCGGGGCGTGCCGGAATGCGTGCTCATTCGCCCGCGATTAACCATAGAAAGTTAAAGCGAGCCTAGCTAGCCTGCAAAAACCTCAGTTTTCGTCAATAGCGGGCGGAACTGCCAGGGGTTCGACCAGCTGCGGAGGCGCGCCGTCCACCTCTTCGTCGCCCACAGGTGCATCGCGTTCACGCTCAAGCCGCTCGAGATACTCGCGCTCTATCGCTTCGACTTCACCCTGTCGGATCGCGGCATCTTCATCGATAGTTGACAGACGCGCGGCGCGAGCTTCGGCAATCAACTGGGCAAAGCGCACTCCGGATGCCTCCCGCTTCTCGCCGTAAGCGACATCGATCAGTTCCTGGGTGCAGCCCGTATATCCGGCAGCGCCCGTTGGCGAGCACGACAAAGTGCCAAAATCGCCGACGAATTCGAATGCCTCGACCCTTTCCGCCCACGCGGAGTTGGATGGGTCGTCACTGAATCGCAGAGTTTCAGGAATACGGAACCGCTCGCTTTCGGGAAGGCGCGCGACAACGACAATCTCGTCCGCATTGGTGGCGGGCTGAACTTCATCATCGCCATAAACGATGACCATATTGACCCTGTCTCCGGCGCTGTCCTGCGCGGCGGAAGGTGCGGCAATTGCCATTGTGGCGGCGGCAAGGGAGAGGGCGATATGGCGGGTTGTCATGGGTTTACCTTTCACGGGCTTTATGCCGGATTGAACGTATTTTTGCGGTCATTCGCGTGAATGCCGTCTGAAGCTACCCAATTCCAGCGCTCCGCAACTGATATTGGTTCCTGCTCTGCAGATCGGTCAGACCCGCTGGCTGATGCGGATCGCCGCCTTGCAACCCATGCGGATGATACCGGAGAGGACCGGATAACCGGGCGCCTTTTCCGCGCCAGCCGCCAGCGCCGCATCCAGATGGTCCCGCTCGTCCTCGCGGAAGCGTTCTATCATGTTCGCCAGTTCGGGGTCGGCACCGGTTTCCTCCAGCCTGTCCAGCTGCTCGGAATAATGCTTGTCGATTTCTTCTTCCACTGCGGCGGTGCAGGCCATAGCCGCTTCCGGACCCATCAATGCCGTCGCCGCGCCAAGAGCATAGCCCGCCGCGTGCCAAAAAGGCTGCAGGGCGGTCGGGCGGACTCCGCGCTCCGCCATCAGCGCATCGAATTCGGCCCGGTGGACCTCTTCCTGACGGGCCATTGCGCGTATCTCGCCCGAATGCGGACCGCGATCACCCATCACCGCCAATTGACCTTCGTAAATACGGGTCGCGCCGAATTCACCGGCCTGATCGACCCGAATCATACGTTTGATTTCGTCCTGCGTCATATTACATGCACATCCTTACGGCCGATCAGCCACAGGATTACACCTGCCGCTGCTGCCGATATCAAGAAATTCCATCCTGCCAGAGAAACGCCTAAAAGGTCCCATGGTGCCTGATCGCAGCGGACAATCGGCGCATTCATGATCGATTCCAGTACATCATCGCCTGCTAGTACCGTGGTCGCGCAGCCGGTGATGCCTTCCCACCATCCGTATTCGACGCCGGCATGGAACAGCCCGATCAGACCGGATGTCAGGATCGCCAGACCTGCAAAAGCCGTCCAGATACGGGATGGACCGATGAAGCTCGCGCCCAGTCCCAGTGCAATGGCCACGAAATACGGCCAGCGCTGCCACCAGCACATTTCGCATGGGAATAGCCCGAAGGCATATTGTCCGACATAGGCACCTGCCAACAGCAGTGCGGGTACGGCTAACGCCAGTTGCCGTGCCAGCCGCACATTGGGTGTTTCGCTCATGCTACGGGGTCACTTGCGCAGGGCGATGGAACTGGGCGTGGTGCGGCGCAGGGTTTGCAGCGCATAGTGCAACTGGTAATCCTCAATGCCTTGTTCCTCCAGTTCCTCTGCTGTTTTGATGAAACGCGGATCGATCGTCTTGTCGTTCTCCAGCTCTTCATCCTTCAGGCCCAGTTCGTTAACCAGATGGCCTCGCAGATCCGATTCACGCATCTGGTACTTCATACGGCGGGCAAGGTCGGGATCGGACAATTGCGGTACGCGGATATCGGGTTTGATCCCGCCCTCCTGCACCGAATGGCCCGACGGCGTGTAATAGCGCGCGGTGGTCAGCTTCAGCGCGGCATCGGAACCCAGTGGCAACAGCGACTGGACACTGCCCTTGCCGAAACTGCGCTCGCCCATCACTAGCGCACGGCGGTGATCCTGCAATGCACCTGCGACGATTTCGCTGGCCGAAGCAGAGCCCGCGTCGATCAATACCACGACCGGAACACCGGCCGCCATATCGCCACGGAAAACCGTTTCCGATTTATAAAGCAGGTTCTCGCGGCTTTCCCGTCCACGCTGCGAAACGATTGCGCCGCTGTCCAGAAACAGGTCAGACAGTGCGACAGCTTCATCCAGCGAACCGCCGGGATTAGAACGAAGATCAAGCACCAGTCCGTTCACCGGTCCGGCGGCTTCTTTCTTGATGGCATCCCATGCGGCGTAAACATCCGCGCCGACATCCCGGGAAAACTCGTTCACGCTGATGACGCCGATATTTCCGGCCTGCAATTCATGCGTGACCGGCTCCAGCTCGATCACGCCGCGCGTTACTGTCACGTCGAACGGCTCGTCCCGGCCGGGGCGAAACAGGGTGAGCGTGATATTGGTACCCGCAACCCCGCGCATTTGCTGCACGGCATCGTCCAGATCGCCGCCATAGATCAGCGTACCGTCGAGATGGGTGATGAAATCGCCCGCTTTCACACCGGATTCCTCTGCCGGGCTGCCACGAAACGGACTGATAACTTTTACTGCACCGTCATCCATAATGACCGACAGCCCGAGACCGGAGTAATTCCCGTCGATCAGCGTTTCCAGCCGCTGGAGATCGCTGCCATCGAGATACGCGGAGTGCGGATCAAGGCTGCCCAGCATGCCGTCGATCGCGCCGCGCACCAGTTTTTCGTTGTCCACTTCATCGACGTATGCTGCCTTGATCTGCTGATAGGTCGCAAAAAGCTTTGCAAACTCAGGGCCTGCACGGCCGTCGACCTGGGCGAAGCCGGCGGTTGTTGCCGGAATCATTGCTACGGCAGTGACAAGCGCGGCGGAGCGGACAAGTGGGGCAAACTTCATCGGTAAATTCTCCAACAGACAACGTTACTATCGCGCATCAGGAGTGAACGGAAGATGAGGATTTGGGCCATTGTCGCAGAGCACCTGTCTTAGACTGCGTCGCAACACGGAAATATGCGATACAATAATCTAGCGATTGCCAATGAAGTCGAGCGGGTTGACCGGCTTGTTCCCCCGGCGCAATTCCAGTGTCACCTCGGGGTTTTCGGTACCTGCAACGCCCAGCGGCGCGCCTGCAACCAATTCCTCGCCCACTTCCACATCATCCCGTGCGAGACCGGTAACCAGACTGGTCCAGCCACCGCCATGTTCGATGATAACGATCCGCCCGAATCCGCGATAGGGCCCGGAGAAGGCCACACGTCCGGCCGCCGGGGCAATCACCTGAGCGCCTCCGCGAGGCGCGATCGTGACCCCTTCCGAACGTGTGCCGGCAGGTGTGAAGGACCCGAAGCCTGTGACAGTGCGGCCCGCGACCGGCAATTGGAGATTGACCGGCGCAAGCCGGGACTGGGCACTCGCAGTGGCGGATGGTACCGCACCGGGGCCCGAAGGTAGCGGGACATCTCCATTGCCCCTGCCGGGGCGGATAACCGGTCCGGGCAATGCCGCGAGTTCTTCGCGTAATTCGGCGTTTGAAGACAGTTGCCGTACCAGCCCCGACAGGTCCCGCGCTTCTTCCGACAATGCCAGAGCGCGTTCGCTTTCCCTCGCGGCGGCTCCGCTTGCCTGCCGCGAAACAATGCGCTGGCGGCTTTCCAGCGCTGCCAATTCCGTCTGTCTCGCCGCCAATGTTTCTTCCTGCTCGCGCAAGGAAGCAATCGCCTGATCGGCTTCGCGTGCCAGCGCCTTCCCGCGATCGATCGAACTGCGCAGGGCAGCGGTTCGCTGGCGCACTTGTGGGACGGTCGAATCGAGCAGCGCGCTGAGATAAACAGTTTCACGCAGAGATCCCGGGCGCAAAGCCGACAGGGCCAGCGGGCGGCGGGCAAAATTCTGCAGGGCCGCCGTCAGGCGCACCAATGGCTCGCGCCGCTCTGCCAGTTGCCGATCGAGACCCGCACGCTCCTTCGCAATCAGGCTCAGCCGCGCTTCTGCGGATGCAATGCTGGCTTCCGCCTGCTGGATACGGGCAGCAAGAGCAGCACCCGCCTGAGCGGTTTTTTCCGCCTCGGCGGTGGCCTTGCCTGCCTCTTCCTCCAGCCGCTCTCCACGCTGGGCGGCCCGTGCTGCCTCGGCCTCGGCCCGGCGCATGGCGGCCCGGGTGGCTTTCGGATCGTCGAATGCGCTGTCCCGCTGCGCCGTGCCCGGAGCGAAAGCAATGGCTGTCAGCGCGAATCCGCAGAGAGCAAGGACAGACAGGAACTTCGCGCGCGGCGTCATGCTTCTAGCCTGCCCGATGATAGGGGTGGCCTGCAAGGATCGCAGTGGAACGGTAGAGCTGTTCCATCAACATCGCGCGGGCCAGCAAATGCGGCCATGTCGCCGTCCCGAATGCCAGAAGCAGGTCGGCCTGCTCGCGGTCCTGCGCCGAATGCCCGTCTGCTGCGCCCAGCAAAAACCGCGTTTCACGCATACCATCATCGCGCCATTGCCCCAGCAATGTAGCCAGCTTCTCCGAAGAAAGATCCCTGCCCCGCTCATCCAGCAAGACAGTTCGGTATGGCGTCTGCGGTTCAGGAATGCGTCCGCCGGTTTCGGGCAGTTCTGTCAGTTTGACTGGCCAGGAAATTCGCTTCTCGTACCGCCCAACCAGATCTGCTTCGGGCGACCGCGCGATTTTTCCGCGAGCGATAATATGAAGGAGGATAAGATGAACTCCTGCCAGTATCCCGGTTCACAACCGGCGAATCCGAAGGCTCCTAATCAGATAAGGTGCCTGTGCGAGCCTGCGCGGCAAAAGACCTTCGAGGCAGGGCTCCCAGGCATTCAGAGCCAAAACAATCTACGCGCTGCCTGCACCCGCAGGAGGAGAATCGCCAAAGGCCCACATACGTTCAAGATTGTAGAAGCTGCGCACCTCGGGGCGGAACAGGTGGACCACGATATCGCCTGCATCGACCAGTACCCAGTCGGCTGCGGGCAGACCCTCCAGCCGTACTGGGCCAAATCCGGCCTGCTTGATCGTCTCGGCCAGTTTTTGCGCCATCGAGGCAACCTGCCGGGTGGAGCGGCCCGATGCGATAATCATGTGATCGGCAATCGAGCTTTTCCCGGCAAGTGGTATCGAAACCAGTTCCTGCGCCTGATCGTCGTCGAGCTGCTTCAATACAAGCTCGTGAACTGAGCCGGGCTCGGCGTTCGGCAGACCTTCGCCGGTTACTGGTTCAACAGACATTGTTTCGGTTCCGGTTGCGGAATGGGGAGTGGTTGGCGCCTGTGTCATCGGCGGGATGAATACCTCTGTCATTCGAAATAGATGGGAAGGGCCATTGGAAAATGCGAATCATATACGGGTAGCCTCCGGCGACGCCGTAGCCGGGATGGACCGGTGCGTTACCTGATCGCGCAGCGGGGCCTTGCCTATGGCACGCGCCCAGTCCGGATCGGCGCGGCGAATTACCGTGGCCGAGCGCGGGTCTGGGTCGAAACGCATCATTATCAGTGCCGGTGCACTCCAATCGCCCCTTGTTCTGAAAAGCTCTGGCGACACCTTGTGGGGCCTGAGCCAAGCCATTGCGGGACTGGCAACAGCAGCGGCATCATAGCCGGGCCGCGCGATTGTCGCAATCGGCATGGTGCGGGCGATCTGGCGCCACGACTTCCAGCGGTGAAAACCGGCCAGATTGTCGGATCCCATCAGCCAGATAAAATCCCGTTTGGAATAACGCCGCGTAATGCCGCGCAGCGTATCCACGGTATAACGCGTGCCCAGCTCCCGCTCGATTGCAGTCACCCGGATCGGAGCGCGGCGAGCCATTGTAACGGCACTGCGGTAGCGGGCCTGCAAAGAGGCCATGCCCCGCTTCGGTTTCAGCGGGTTGCCGGGCGACACCAGCCACCATACCTCGTCCAGCCCCAGCGCCTCCATCGCGAACAGCGATATGCGCCGATGCCCGCCATGCGCCGGGTTGAAGCTGCCGCCGAGCAGTCCTGTCTTCAATGGCATCAATGCGGCGCCTGTTCATCGATGGTAGATGTGACGAGCAGCACTTCTGAGGGAGGGGGGAAGCTTTCCATCCGGCTGACCTAACAACCCAGCCGCAGACTGTCATTGGCGGTACGCAGGGTTGCGAACGGATATACTGCCCCGGAAGCGCGCAAAACGTGGAGATTCCCGGTCGGTTCCCAAAAAAAGCAGCGAATTTTTCGAACGATTCAACGCCTCGCCGCGCGACTCTCTCGGCTCGCCCCCTGAATCGAGCTTACGATTCGACCCTGACGGGTGCGCACGCTACCTACCCTGCCAAGTCTATCAAAAAGAAGACATGGGGTCGTTTTGCTTTCAGGAATCAAAAACGGCGGGTTGGCCCGCCGGTTGGAGAACCTTTTCCCTGAGCGTGAGTTTTTCATGCGTTCGCAGGGAAGTGTGCGCTTCATCAAGGTGTCTTCGCGGCTGCAAAAGACGGTTGCCGGAGGTGTTGTCCTCGCGCTGCTCGTCTGGGCCATCAGCATGGGTGTGATGAGCTGGATGCAATATCGCGCCGCCGCCGACCGCATGTCGCTGCTGGAACGCGAAGCACAGGTCGCCACTGCATCAGAGCGCGTCGATGCCTACCGCGATGATCTCGGGTCGGTTGCTAGCGATCTCGAGCGCCGCCAAGCCTTTATCGAAGACATGGTGGACGGATTGCCAAGCGATGCGAAAGCAGGCGAGACCGTATCCGATTCCAGCAGCGCAACGGCTGAAACAGTTTCGAAAGTCAGCGCCGCGCTGCCTGAGGCCAAGGCATTGGCCAAATTGGAAGCCCGTCAACTGGCCTTTGTGGAGCGCTTGACCCTGTATGCCGACCGCCGCGCAAGCCGGGCCGAGCAGGCAATCCGTAAACTGGGATTGAACCCGGCCTCCATGCTCTCGGGCGCCGAGCGCGCGGCAATGGGTGGTCCGCTGGAAAAGTTCGGTAAGAACGGCGCAATCGATCCGCGTTTCGAGCGTCTCGGTCTCAGCCTGGCGAGGATGGGCGCGCTGGAGCGCGGTTTGCAGGGTATTCCGCAAGTGGCGCCGGCCAATATCGCTTCGGTTACTTCCAGCTACGGCTATCGCCGCGATCCGTTCACCGGCGCCGGTGCGATGCACTCCGGCCTCGATTTCCGCGGCCCATCGGGCAGCCCGATCTATGCTGCGGCCAAGGGAACTATCAGCTTCGTCGGTTACAAGGGCGGCTACGGTAAAACGGTAGAAATTCAGCACGGCAATGGCCTGATGACCCGCTACGCCCATATGTCCCGCTTCAATGCCAGAGTTGGGCAGGCAATTTCCGCTGGCAGTACGATTGGCGCCATCGGCAGTACCGGCCGGTCCACCGGGCCTCACCTGCATTTCGAAGTTCGTATCAATGGACGCGCGGTCAATCCGCGTCCCTTTCTGGAGGCAGCCCCCGATGTTCTCAAAGAAGCAAGACGATCATCCAGCACCGGCACCAAGGCCCGCACCGATGGGTAAATCGAACAGCTCCGGCAGCTTCTCTGTCATCGGCACAGACGTATCGATTACCGGTGATGTAACCGCCACCACCGAACTGCACGTCGATGGCACGATCAATGGCGATATCTCCTGTGCCTCGCTGGTTCAGGGCGAAGGAAGCTCTATCAAGGGCGGGATCAAGGCAGAAAGCGCACGGCTCGCGGGCGAGGTCGATGGTTCCATCGATGTGCGTGAACTGGTGATCTTGCGCTCTGCTTCGATCCAGGGCGATGTGCATTACGATGCGCTGACCATCGAACAGGGTGCACAGGTCGATGGCCGTTTCGCCCCTCGTGGCAGCGGCAATGCAAAGCCCCAGTCCCCGTTGGCATCAAAAGCAGGCTCAGGCACAAAGACCGACGGCGACATAGAAGATCCGCAGCTTTCTATCGCCAGCTAACGGCACTGGCGGGGAATGCTGGTTGGAAATTTGTCCTACCAGTTCCAACCCAGCTTACTTAATCCAGAACCTCGGCACGCAAAGCCTTGCGGTCGAGTTTGCCGATCATCGTTTTGGGCAGTTCGTCGCGGATTACGATTTCGTCCACGCGCTCGTGCTTCCCGACGCGGCTGTTGAGCCATTCGGCCAGCTCTCTGCCTTTCGCTGCGGCATCCTCCCGCAGTGTAATGTAAGCGCGCGGCACTTCGCCTTTGTAGGGATCGGGTACACCAATCACGAGCGCCTCTTTTACAGCTTCGTTTTCAAGCAGGATATCTTCCACCTGACTCGGGAAGACTTTGAAACCGCCTACCGCGATCATATCCTTGATCCGGTCGACGATCTGCAGGAACCCGTCTTCGTCCAGAGTTGCGACATCGCCTGTGCGAAGCCACTGCTTGCCGTTATGCTGCACAAATACGTCCTCGGCGGCTTCCGGCCGGTTCCAGTATCCAGACATGATCTGCGGGCCGTGGATCGCCAGTTCGCCCGGTTCCCCATCGGGCGCGATAACCGCAGGGTCCTCCTTGTCGAGCAGCAGGATTTCTGTCCCGGCAACAACCTGGCCGATAGTGCCCGGCTTTCGCGTACCGGCATAGGGATTGACCGAAACCACGCCGCTGCTTTCGGTTAGGCCGTAGCCTTCGACCATCCGCGTGCCAGTGCGATTTTCCCACTCCTCGCGTAAAGGTGCGGGCAGCGGCGCACCGCCGGAGATGCAGACTTTGAGCGAAGAAAGATCTGTCTTCGCAATGTCGGGATGGTCCAGCAGCGCCTGAAACATCGTCGGCACACCGGGGAACCCTGTGCAGCCATATTTCTCGATCGTGGCCAAAACCTGCTTCGCCTCGAACCGGGGAACGATGGCTATGGCCCCGCTGCTGGCCACTGCGTGATTGAGCAGTGCGGTATTGGCGAACACATGAAACATGGGCAGCGCGCCCATGAACACTTCGTTTTCAGGGTTGCCGAACGGATTGATTGCCGCAACCTGCAGCGCATTCAACGACAGGTTGGCATGGGTCAGCATTGCGCCCTTGGGGGGGCCAGTCGTGCCGCCGGTATATTGCAGCAGAGCAAGGTCGCTCGGCTCGATTGGCGCAGTATCATATTGGTCGAGCCACCAAGTCCAGTTCGCATCGACCAGCAGATCGTTCCAGCGCCAAACATTTGGTCCGTAAGCAACATCGGCGATCTTGCTGCGGGCAAACAGCTTCATACCAAGGCGTTTCGGTGCGGGCAGCATATCGGCCAGTCGGCCCACCACCAGCGTTTCCAGTTCGGAGGCTTCCAGCACTTTTGCCGCCGTTTGGTACAGTTCCGGTACGTCGACCGTCACCAGTGCGCGGGTCCCGCTGTCGGCGACCTGCTGTGAAAGTTCATCGACCGAGTAGAGCGGTGAAAAGTTTACCACCACCGCGCCAGCCATCATCGCGCCGTAATACGCAGCGACGTAGATCGGAACATTCGGCAGGAACAGCCCGATTCTGTCACCCCGCTCGATGCCGCGTTCGTGCAGACCGGCAGCGAAGCGGACGGCATCGGAATACAATTCGGAATAGCTGTAAGTGCGGCCCATGAAATGCAGCAGCGGGGCGGAAAGCTGCTTTGCCGTCGTCGCCGCAAACATCTCTGGCAACGTGGTAGGTTCGAATTGTTCATCCCAGCCAAGGGGATGGTGGTTCGGCAGCTTACTTACATCCATGTAAGCTCGAATGGCGAACCACGCCGTTTCGCGCAAGACGAAATACGGCGCAGCCTGCCTCTCACCGAACTTATGCCAGTTGGCTATGCTGGCCTGGCTATAGACTTATGCAGGGGTGTCGCCCGCCTCTTCCCCGGCCCGTTTGTTGGCGAGCCATTCGGCAGCTTCCGCTTCCTGCACGGCCTCGGCAGCAGCCTTGGTATTGGCCTCGCGCTCGGCGCGCAGTTCTTCGATCAGCTTCTCACGGTCGCTGGTGTTGCTGGCAGCCATAGCCTCGGCATCTTCTTCCAGACCGGCCTTTTTGGCAGCCTTCGCCACCACCGCATCCAATTCACGCTGCGAGCAAAGGCCCAGCGTCACCGGATCCTTGGGCTGGATATTCTGGATGTTCCAGTGGCTCCGCTCGCGAATCGCGCCAATGGTGTTGCGCGTGGTGCCGATAAGCTTGGAAATCTGTGCATCGGACACTTCGGGATGGCTCTTCAAAATCCACGCAATACCGTCGGGCTTGTCCTGCCGCTTGGACACAGGCGTATAACGCGGGCCCTTCGTGCGGGTGACCTCGACCGGGGCTTTTTGCATGACCAGCGAATACTCGCTGTCCTTTTCGCCCTTGGCGATTTCTTCCTGCGTCAGTTCGCCCGAATGCAGCGGATCGCGGCCGGTATATTTGCTGCCCGCCAGATCGTCCGCCATCGCCTGCACCTCAAGGATGTGCAGCCCGCAGAATTCCGCGATTTGTTCAAAGGCGAGGCCCGAATTGTCGATCAGCCAGGTGGCAGTCGCATGAGGCATCAGCGGTTTGGGTTGGTCGGACATTGAAGTTTCCCTAAAATAGAAGGGCCGCCCCTTTCGGAGCGGCCTCTTGATCTATCACCTAAGCTTTTCGGAGCTTCAGGGCAAGAACCCTTACGCAGACCAACTTTCACATGCCCCGACTAAGCCACCGCACCCCCTTGATCCGCACCCTTTGAAGCTAAGGGGCGTAATCCGGCGAGGAACTGGTCGGTGGCTGCGCTCCATCTGTAGCGAGCCGCATGAGCAACACAATCATTCCGATTGGCAGTCAACGCCGCTGCCATAGCACGCTTCAGATCGGGAGACAGGGCGCCAACTCTGTTGGTCACGATGTCCGCCGGGCCAGCCACCGGAAATGCGGCTACAGGCGTACCGCAGGCCAGTGCTTCTATGATGACCAGTCCGAATGTGTCGGTACGGCTGGGGAAGACAAAGACATCGGCAGCAGCATAGCACCCTGCCAATGCACGACCGGTTCTTCGACCTAGGAAATGTGCATCGGAATAGCGCGCTTGCAGCCGGGCCCGGGCCGGGCCGTCGCCGACCACTACCCTGCTGCCTTCGTGGTCGGTCTTGAGAAATGCCTCAATATTTTTCTCTACCGCGATTCGCCCGACATAGAGCTGAATCGGGCGCGGCAGGCCGTCAAATTCAGGTGGCGGCGGAGCATCAGGAGAGAAGCAGGCAAGATCGACCCCGCGACTCCAGTGATGCAGCCGGCCTATTCCCTGCGCACGCAACTCTTCCCGAATGCTGAAAGTTGCAACCATCACGGCTTTCGATGGACGGTGAAACCAGCGAATATAAGGCCAGAACGTAGCAGCGGGCAGATGCGTGCGACGGGCAGCGTAAGAAGGGAACTGGGTATGATACGCGGTCGTAAAAGGGATATTCTGGGCAAGACAGTATTTGCGGGCAGCAAGGCCCAGTGGCCCCTCTGTGGCGATGTGAATGGCATCGGGCGCGTCTTGAGCTAGGGCCCTACCCGTTTCTCCAGGCCGTTTCAGTGCAAAGCGTATTTCAGGATAGGTCGGGCAGGGGAGCGAGCGATGCCCTTCAGGCGAGAGCACGGTCGTGCGGATGCCGCGTGCGCGCAATATATCGCAAGTTGTCGAAAGCGTGCGAACCACTCCGTTCACCTGCGGATGCCAGGCATCGGATACTATCGCGAGAGACTGGATAGAATGCCCCTCCTCCACCGGAGCCAAACCGCCGAGATATCCGTGCGGCGCGTTCATCCGACGATCAGTTCCGCATCGCAGGCCGCTTTGGTTATTGGCGGCTCCTTTCTCGACGCTACTTCATCCGCCCAGTGAAGGATTTCCATCCGGCCATCGAAGTGTTCGATCAGGGCGTTGCATCCCTCCACCCAGTCTCCATCGTTCCAGTATTCCACCGCGCGCCCATCATAGGTGAAAGTGCGAAACTCGGCGGTGTGGATATGGCCGCAAACGACACCGTCTACCCCGCGCTCGGCTGCAGCGCGCGCAACGACCTCCTCGTATTTAGAAATAAACTCGACTGCGTTCTTGACCTTATGCTTGGCCGCCTTGCTCAACGACCAATAGGGCAAGCCCAATTCCTGGCGCGCCCGATTGACCCAATGGTTGAGAGCCATTGCCAGATGATATGCGGTATCACCGACCAGGGCGAGCCATCGATGGGCTAGCATAACGGTATCGAATTCATCGCCGTGCAACACCATCAACCGCCGCCCGTCAACGGTGTCATGAAATGCGGCGCGGGTAATTTCGACCCCGCCGAAATTCATGCCTGAAAACGGCCTGATCATTTCATCATGATTGCCGGGGATGTAGACGATCCGGGTGCCACGCCTCGCACGCTTAAGAATGCGCCAGACGATATCGTTGTGTTCAGGCGGCCAAAAGATTTTCTTTTTCAGGCGCCATCCATCAATGATATCGCCGACCAGATACATGGTCTCGCTGTCGGTGTTATCGAGAAAGTCGATCAGAAGTTCGGCATTGCAACCCTTTGTTCCTAGATGCACATCGCTGATCCAGATTGTGCGAAACCGCCGTCGTTGTCCATGCGCCTTTTCCGGAACCGAAGGCTCGACAGGCAGGTCGTCCGCGATACCTGCAAGGCCAGTGATGGGTTCTGACGGTTGGCCGATTAGTTGGTCGGGTGCTTCACGCAGCATGGCGTGTTCCTTGTCATCCTGATCCCCAAACGAAGGGGACCCCACCACAGGACTAGCGCTGTTTTGTTACAGCCGATGCACAGATCGATGACAGTTCAAAAACTTGCACGACAATGCCGTTACAGCCACTGCGCTAAAAAGCTGCAACATCCAGCACGATTTTGCCGATGTGATCGCCCGCTTCCATTCGCGCGTGGGCAGCAGCGGCTTCTTCCAATGGAAAGTGCCTGTCCATCACAGGGCGGATCGTACCATTGGCCACCAACGGCCACGCATGTTCGGCGATTTCGCTGCAGAGTGCGTTCTTGAACCTGTCGGAGCGCGGACGCAGCGTCGATCCGGTCAGAACAAGGCGGCGGCTCATGATATAGGCCATGTTGAGCTCGGCCTTCATTCCGCCCAGCACAGCGATGGTTACATGTCGGCCGCTTTCCCCCAGCGCCTTCAGATTGCGCGGGACATAATCACCCGATACCATGTCGAGGACGATTTCCACGCCCTTGCCGTCGGTAATGGTCTTCACCTCCTCGACGAAGTCCTGTTTTTTGTAATTAATCGCATGATCCGCACCGATTTCGAGGGCCGCAGCGCATTTTTCAGCGCTGCCGCAAGTGACTATGGCTTTCATGCCAAACGCCTTGGCAAGCATGATTGCCATCGTGCCGATGCCGCTGGTGCCGCCGTGGACCAACAATGTCTCACCCGGTTTTGCGCAGCCGCGCTGGAAGACATTGTGCCACACTGTAAACATGGTTTCCGGTAAAGCGGCGGCTTGCGCCATAGGCAGTTCAGCAGGAACAGGCAGGCAGTGCCCCGCAGGTGCAGTGCAGTATTCGGCATAACCTCCGCCCGGCGTCAGAGCGGCAACCCGGTCACCAATGGCAATATTTTCAACGCCTTCGCCCAGCGCCACGACGTCACCCGCCACTTCCAGCCCCAGTATGGGAGATGCGCCGGGAGGGGCCGGATATTGCCCTGCGCGTTGGATGCAATCGGGCCGGTTGACCCCGGCGTGGGCGACGCGGATCAGCACCTGCCCGGCTGCGGGGCGCGGGGTATCGACTGTGGCAATTGCCTGCACTTCGGGCCCGCCCGGTGCGTCGAAATCGATCGCGCGCATTTGCTCCGGAATAGTCATGTCGGTGGCCCCTGCCTTGAAAATCACGTTTATCGCGGGTGATTAGAGACATGCCCCATTGACAGCAAGCTATGCCTCTTGCGACATTCAGTGGAATCAGGAGTGGCCGATGGAAGAGGATGACCGCCCGCGCCCCAAGGGCGATGCTGCCAGCAAGCTGGTGGCCGAAGACCTCGGCCCGTACTCGCAGGACGAATTGTCGGACCGCATACGCCTTCTCCAGTTGGAACTTGCACGGGTAGAACAGCACCGTACCCGCGCCGATCAGCACCGTACAGCAGCAGACGCGCTGTTCAGCCCGAAACCCGCCAGTTGACGGGTCTGGGACGCCACTATCGACTTTTGGTCCACTTGGACTCTGCGCGAACACGCCCCATGTTCCATGTAAGTCGCTTGTCAAACCGCGCCCAGATTGCCGCTGATGGACGAGTAACCCCACGTTAACCCTAAAGGTTCAAACTTTCTTCATGCCAAGCTTCGCTTCAAACCTCGAAAAGACCCTCCACAACGCTCTCGCTTTCGCTTCCGAGCGCCGTCACGAATATGCCACGCTGGAGCATCTCCTGCTCGCGCTGGTCGGCGATGACGATGCCGCCGAGGTGATGGCCGCCTGCGGTGTGGAAATGGGCGAGCTGGGCGATGTTGTGCAGACCTATCTCGATCAGGAGTACCAGTCGCTGCAAACAGACGAAGCGGCTGATCCGCAACCCACCGCCGGTTTCCAGCGGGTGATCCAGCGCGCGATACTCCATGTGCAGTCTGCCGCAAAAGACACCGTGACCGGTGCAAACGTTCTGGTTGCGCTATTTTCTGAACGCGATTCCTACGCAGTCTATTTCCTGCAACAACAGGATATGAGCCGGCTGGATGCAGTCAGTTTTATCAGCCACGGCATCGGCAAGGGTGGAAAACAAATCGAAGGCAGTAACGCGCCGGACGCAGCAGATGGCGATACTGACGAGAAAACAGACGGCAAAGGCAAGAAAGAAACCGCGCTCGACCAGTTTACGGTGAACCTCAATACCAAAGCCCAGAAGGGCAAGATCGACCCGCTGATCGGCCGCGGGCCAGAAGTGGATCGGACTGTCCAGATTCTTTGCCGCCGCAGCAAGAACAACCCGCTCTATGTGGGGGATCCCGGCGTCGGCAAGACCGCGATTGCCGAAGGGCTGGCGCGCAAGATCATCGAAAAAGACGTGCCCGAGGTGTTGGAAAATGCCGTTATCTATTCACTCGACATGGGCGCATTGCTGGCCGGCACCCGCTATCGCGGCGATTTCGAAGAACGACTGAAACAGGTTGTTTCCGAATTGGAGAAAATGCCCGAGGCGATCCTGTTCATCGACGAGATTCATACGGTGATCGGCGCCGGAGCCACCAGCGGCGGGGCTATGGATGCATCCAACCTCCTCAAACCGGCGCTGTCCGGCGGTTCGATCCGCTGCATCGGTTCCACCACCTACAAGGAATTTCGCAATCATTTCGAGAAGGACCGCGCGCTGCTGCGCCGGTTCCAGAAAATCGACGTGAACGAGCCGACTGTCGAGGACACGATCAAGATTCTCAAGGGCCTCAAGAGCGCCTTCGAGGAGCATCACAATGTGAAATACACGCCCGACGCACTGAAAACCGCCGTCGAACTGTCGGCTCGTTATATCAATGACCGCAAACTGCCGGACAAGGCAATCGACGTGGTCGACGAGGTTGGCGCGATGCAGATGCTGGTTGCCCCCAGTCGACGGAAAAAGAAGATCACTGCGCGCGAGATCGAGCAGGTCATCGCTACGATGGCCCGCATCCCGCCCAAATCGGTCAGCAAAGATGACAAGAAGGCGCTCGAAAACCTCGAACGCGATCTGAAGCATGTCGTCTTCGGGCAGGACCCGGCTGTGCGCAAACTGTCGACAGCGATGAAGCTGAGCCGTGCCGGTCTGCGTGATCCGGACAAGCCAATCGGCAGCTTCCTGTTCAGCGGTCCCACAGGCGTGGGCAAAACCGAAGTCGCGCGACAGCTGGCCAGCATCATGGGTATCGAACTGAAACGTTTCGATATGTCCGAATATATGGAACGCCACAGCGTCAGCCGCCTCATCGGCGCTCCTCCGGGCTATGTCGGCTATGATCAGGGCGGCCAGTTGACCGATGCGATCGACCAGAACCCGCATTGCGTATTGCTGCTGGATGAAATCGAGAAGGCCCATCCGGATCTGTTCAACATCCTGCTGCAGGTGATGGATAATGGCCGTCTGACCGACCACCACGGCAAGACAGTCGATTTCCGCAATGTCGTGCTGATTATGACGACCAATGCCGGCGCGGCTGATATGGCCAGCCAGGGCATCGGTTTCGGTGATGTGTCGAAAGAAGACGCGAGCGAGGAAGCGGTCAAACGCATGTTCACGCCGGAATTTCGCAATCGGCTCGATGCGATTGTGCCGTTCGGGTATCTGGGCAAAGACACTATCGCCCGCGTGGTCGACAAGTTTATCCTTCAGCTTGAATTGCAACTGGCCGAACAGAATGTCGACATACAGTTCGACGGGCCTGCGCGCGAATGGCTGGGCGAGAAAGGCTATGATCGCCTGTTCGGTGCGCGCCCTATGGGCCGTTTGATTCAGGAGAAGATCAAGCAGCCGCTGGCCGAAGAACTGCTGTTCGGCAAACTGGCCGATGGCGGCGAGGTGCAGGTCAGCATCAAGGATGGCAAACCCACCTTCGAGCTGACCCCCGCCCCGCCTAAAGCAAAGCGGAAAGCGCCAGCCCGGAAAAAGAAACCGGCCGCGAAAAAACCCGATGCCGGGACCAGTGGTAATAAACTGGACACAAAGGATAGTGGCGAAAGCTGATCCTGTCTGACATTCGGGAAGGGGCGCGATCCGGGAACGGTTCGCGCCCCTTTTGCTTGAAGTATCTATGAGCGCACCCTTTTCATGGATACGGTCAGAGCCGTGGGGCATCCATGTGGTGCCAGCCGATGCTTGGGTCGATCCCGGCAAGGCGGTCGATCGGGCGTTGGTCACTCATGGCCATGCGGACCATGCACGCGGTGGGCACGGCGCAACTGTCGCCACACCCGAAACGCTCGCAATAATGAAGCTGCGCTATCAGACGGGCGAAGGCCCCTCGGGCGGTGAGACCACTCCGGTGCAATATTCGGAGACCATACGTCTTCCGGGCAATGTCGATGCAACCTATATCCCCGCCGGCCATGTTCTGGGCAGCGCGCAGATATTGCTGGAGCACGCAGGCGAACGCGTAATCTGCACCGGCGATTACAAGCGCCGCGCCGATCCGACATGCCCGCCCTTTGAAGTGACCCCTTGCGATATCCTGATCACCGAAGCGACCTTCGGGCTGCCGCTGTTCACCCACCCGCCGATAGAGGGTGAGATGGCAAAGTTAATGGAGCGCCTCGCCGCTTATCCAGATCGCTGCGTTCTGGTCGGTGCTTATGCCCTAGGCAAGGCGCAGCGGGTAATCGCGGAACTGCGCAGGGCGGGTCACGCTCAGCCGATCTATCTGCATGGCGCGATGGAGAAAATGTGCCGCCTGTATGAAGAACACGGCATCGAGCTGGGCGAATTGCGGCTGGTGTCGGATACGCCGAAGGATGAAATGCGGGGCCACATTGTGATTGCGCCGCCTTCCGCGCTTAACGACCGGTGGAGCCGCCGCCTGCCTGATCCCATCACGGCCTTCGCCAGTGGGTGGATGCATGTCCGCCAGCGCGCGCGCCAACGCAATGTGGAGTTGCCGCTGGTCATATCCGACCATGCCGACTGGAACGAGCTGACCCGCACTATCGAGGAAGTGAACCCGCAGGAGACATGGATCACTCACGGCCGCGAGGAAGCTCTGCTACGCTGGAACCAGCTGCATCAGCGCCGCGCCCGCGCTTTGGCCTTGGTCGGGCGCGAGGATGAGGACGAGTAGGCGTGGAAGACTTCGCCGCCCTTATCGACGCACTGATCTACACTCGCAGCCGTAATGAGAAATTGCGACTGATTGCTGAGTATCTGCGCACTACCGCCGATCCGGATCGCGGGTGGGCGCTGGCTGCTTTAACCGACGGGATGGATTTTCCTGCCGTCAAATCCTCTACCATCCGCACCATCATGAAAGAGCGGATCGACCCTGTGCTGTGGTCGCTCAGCCGGGACTTTGTCGGCGATACGGCAGAAACGGCCAGCCTGTTATGGGAAACCGGCCAGATAGGGGCCAGCGGAGATGTGGAAGCACCGCCATCGGTAAGCGAAGCGGTCGCCATCCTGAGCGCAATGACGCGCAAAACCGCGCCTGTGGAATTGCCTGCGCTTCTCGACCGGCTGGATGCGCCCGGCCGCTTTGCACTGTTGAAACTGGCCACCGGAGCTATGCGGATCGGCGTGTCCAGCCGGCTGGGCAAAGTGGCCTTTGCGCAAAGCTTCGACGTGCCGGTCGAAGACGTTGAAGAGTATTGGCACGGCCTCTCCCCTCCTTACGAAGAACTGTTTGCCTGGGCTGCGGATGGAGAGGCACCGCCGGATATCGCCAATTTGCCGACATTTCGTCCCTTCATGCTGGCGCATCCGCTGGAAGAAACAGCCGTCGACATGGCGGACTATGCAGCGGAGTGGAAGTGGGACGGGATTCGTGTGCAGCTGGTTCACGCTGGCGGCGAAACGCGAGTTTATTCGCGTAGCGGCGATGATATTTCCGCGACATTCCCCGAAATGCTGGGCGCGCTTACGATTCCTGCGGTGCTTGACGGAGAGCTGCTTGTGCGCGGCAATGTACAGGGCGGAGAGGCCGGGCCCGGCAAGCAGGGCGGCGCTGCCAGTTTCAATGCCTTGCAACAGCGGCTCGGGCGCAAGACGGTGAGTAAGAAGATGCTGTCTGAAAGTCCGGCCTTCGTACGCCTGTATGATGCGCTGTTGATCGAAGGCGAGGATGTACGCACATTGCCGTGGGAGGAAAGGCGCAAAAAACTGGAATCCTTCGTGCCTCGCCTGCCAGCCAGCCATTTCGATATTTCCAATATCGTAAAAGCCGACGACTTCGAGGCGCTGGCTGAAATCCGGGAAGGCACCCGTGATGATGCGATCGAGGGACTGATGCTGAAGCGCCGCGACAGTGCCTATATCGCGGGCCGCAAAACCGGCCTGTGGTACAAATGGAAGCGCGATCCTCTGCTGATCGACTGTGTTCTGATGTATGCCCAGCGCGGCAGTGGCAAACGCTCCAGCTTTTTCTCCGACTACACCTTCGGTTGCTGGAACGGAGATCCCGACGCAGGCGCGGAATTGCTACCAGTGGGCAAGGCGTATTCCGGCTTCACCGATGAAGAACTGAAGAAACTGGATAAGCATGTGCGCAGCAAAACCGTAAACCGCTTCGGCCCGGTGCGCGAAACTGACAAAAGCTTGGTCTTTGAAGTGGCCTTCGACAGCGTACATGAAAGCAAACGCCATAAGTCAGGCCTCGCCATGCGATTTCCGCGCATTCACCGGGTGCGGTGGGATAAGCCGGTACACGAAGCGGACCGGATCGAGGCGCTGAAATCTTTGATACGAGACTGATATCTCTTCGTTACGAGCGCAACGCCGAACCGACTTGTCCGTGCTGGTAGAGCACATTCACCTCGAAACTTGCGCCGCGCAACTGGCGCTGTCTTGGCGTCAGCCTTCTAAGCCCGCATCACCAACCGCAGCAGTGTGTGCTTTTGCATTTTCTTTATAATGCGCCACACCCATCCGCATTCCGGCAATGGCTGCGTCGGTCAGCTCTTTCATCGGCTTTGCCGGACGCCCACCCCACAGCATGCGCGGCTCCATCACCTTTCCTTCGGTCAGCATCGCTCCCGCTGCCAGCATGGCATCGCTGCCGATACGTGCCTTGTTCATCGCGATAGAGCCCAGCCCCATAAATCCGCGATCCTCGATGATGCACCCATGAGCCATCACCATATGCCCGATCAGCACATCGTCTCCGATAATCAGCGGCGAGCCATCGGGATCGCCCGGCCGGGCGGGGTCGCAATGCAGCACGCTGCCGTCCTGCACGTTGGTCCGCTGGCCGATCACGATCCGGCTGACATCGGCTCGCAGCACACAATTGTACCAGATGGAACTGTCCGCCCCGATCTCGACATCGCCGATAATCGTGCACCCCGGCGCGATAAAGACGCTGTCGTGGATGTGGGGCGACTTTCCGTGGATCGGAATGATGTTCACGCTTGGTCTGGTGGTCACTGCGAATTCTCCCATTGCTCTTTGCTCAGCGAATACTGAATCGTCGGATTGTCCTTGTCTCGATAATCCGGATCGTCAAAATCCAGATCCTTCCGGCGCACCATGCCGAGCTTTTGCATCAGCTTCCAGCTTCCCACATTCGCACGGCTGGTCAGCGCCACAACATACGGTGCGCCGATCCGGCCAAATGCCCAGTTCAGCACCGCCCGCATCGCTTCCTCGGCATAGCCCATGCGCCAGCGGTCCTCGCGCACTTTCCAGCCGATTTCGTGGTCGCCCTGATTTCCGGCCAGTGGATTATCGACCTTCTTTATTCCGCAATAACCCACCATTTCTCCGGTGGCCTTTTCGATCAGAAACAGGAAGCTGAACCCTTCCCGGGCATAGAGCGCCATGCCCTTGGCGTGGCGTGCCTCTATCTCGTGGCGTTCCATGACACCGCCGATATGGGCCATGATCGCAGGTGAATTGAGCAGACGGTCATGCTTGTGAACATCGTTTTCGTCGATAGTTCGCAGGACCAGACGATCGGTTTCGGCAATGATATCAGGCATCGTCGCCAGCGCTGCGCTGCGCCTCCCACTGGGCGCGCGTCAGGCGGTAAACAATCAGCGTTTCACCTTTGGCCCATGAGGCTGAATCCTCGAAATCCATCTCCGGCCTGCGCTCCATGCCGAGAGCTTCCATCAGCCCCCAACTTGGCGCATTGGCGTCGACAGTCAGAGCTATCGCGTGTGGTGCGTCGAAGCGCTGGAAAGCAAGATCGAGCGAGGCGCGTGCCGCTTCCTTGGCATAGCCCTTGCCCCACGCATCTTCGCGCAGGCGCCAGCCGGCTTCGAAATCTCCGACCGGGCCATTGGGTTCGTTGCAACGCTTCAAGCCACAGAAGCCGAGGATTTCGCCAGACAGATGGCCGCCATCCTGGTGCCGTTCGACTGCCCAGAAAGTGTGTCCCAAATCACGCTGGTATTGCATCAGGCGGTCTTGCGTTCGCTGGCGGTATTCGGCGCTGGCCAACCCGCCCAGAAACCGCGTCACATTGGGAGTGTTGAGATGCCGCCAGAACGGCTCCCAATCCTCGTCACGCCAGTCGCGCAGGATCAGGCGCTCCGTCTCGTGGCGAAATTCAGCCATTGAGAAGCCGTGCGGCAAAGGGAGCGTGATAGGTCAGCACACCGGTGCATCCGGCGCGTTTGAAGGCGACCAGTTTTTCCATCAGCAACGGCTCGCGTTCGCCCACCCCCGCCGCAACGCCGGCTTCGATCAGGGCGTATTCGCCGCTCACCTGATAGGCGAATACAGGTACATCGAAGCGTGCCTTCGCCTGCGCGATAATGTCCAGATATGCGAGGCCCGGCTTGACCATCACGCTGTCGGCGCCTTCGGCAATGTCGAGGGCAATCTCGCGCATTGCTTCTTCGCCATTGGCCGGGTCCATCTGATAGCTTTTCTTATCGCCCTTCAACCGATCCCCGGAGCCAACGGCGTCACGAAACGGGCCGTAAAACGCAGATGCGAATTTGGCCGAGTAAGCCATGATCTGCACGTTGGGGTGGCCATTCATTTCCAGCGCCATGCGAATGGCGTGGACACGGCCGTCCATCATATCGGACGGGGCAACGATATCCGCTCCCGCATCTGCCTGCGCCACCGCCTGATCGACCAGCACGGCGACCGTATCGTCATTCACGACATAGCCGGATGCATCGACCAGCCCGTCCTGCCCGTGCGTGGTATAGGGATCGAGTGCGACATCGGTAAGAATGCCCAGATCATTGCCAACCGCATCGCGGACGGCGCGAATTGTACGGCACATCAGATTGTCAGGATTGTATGCCTCTGCCCCGGCATCGCTGCGTTTGCCATCGGGAGTATTGGGAAACAGAGCGATACACGGAATGCCCATCTCCACCGCTTCTTTTGCCCGGGCGACTATCCCGTCCACCGACCAGCGCGACACGCCCGGCAGGCTGCCGATGGGCTCTTCCGCGCCCTTCCCCTCGATAACGAATAATGGCCAGATCAAGTCGGCACTGGTCAGCACCGTTTCGCGGTGCATGGAGCGGCTCCACGCAGTGGCGCGGGTGCGGCGGAGGCGGGTTGCGGGGTAGGAGGCGGTCATGATGCCAGCTTTGGCACGAAAGCCGGGCAATTCGCAATCAGTCTGCGATAGGCGCTGTGCCCGTCGCAGCCGGTGCCTCCAGCTTGTCGATCTCGCGCCGCACTTCGACCTCTTGCGGCCCGCTGGGGGTGATATCGGTTAGTGCAGCACCGGCCTCCACGGTTTTGATAGCTGCAAGTTGGTTGCGGAAACGGCGCAGTTCGTCGCCGGAAATCTCGGAGCGGGTGACATAGGTCACCGATGCCGGATCGATCTTGCGTGAGCCGCGATACATTTCATAATGCAGATGCGGTCCGGTGCTCAGTCCGGTCGACCCGACATAGCCGATCACCTGTCCCCGCTGGACAGAAGCTCCGCTGCGAACGGCGATCCGGCTCATATGGGCATACCCCGTACCCAATCCGCCGGCGTGATTCAGACGTACGAAATTGCCATAGCCGCCCTTGCGCCCGGCATAGGCAACGCGGCCGTCGGTGACGGCGCGAATCGGTGTGCCGTAACCGGCGCGGTAATCCTGGCCGGAGTGCATCCGGCGATATCCCAGGATCGGGTGACGGCGCATTCCGTAATTCGAGCTGACGGCGCCAGGGACAGGCCTGACCAGACCGGTGCGCGTTTCACCAACACCCGATGCTTCGTAAAATTTGCCTTTGTCGCCCCAGCGCATCATCTGCGTGGTCGATTTACCGCCTCGGTCGACGCCCGCATAGATCAGCTGCCCGGCCTGCCTCTCCCCCGTCTCGGCCCGGCGATAGGATACAATCATGTCGAACGTATCGGTAGAGCGGACAGAGCGGTCGATATCCATATGACCGCCCAATGCCTTCAGATAGGCTTGCACCGCACTGGGCGGAGCCCCCGCCGCGCGAGCGGAGCGGTAAAGGCTGTTGCCCACCGTTCCGCGAATACGCAGCGGCGTCTCGTCGATGGCGATCGGTTTGCGAATAAGCGAAAGGCCCGATACCCCGCGCTCAATCGCGAGGGCGAGATCGAACCGGGCCCGGAATTTAAGCGATTCCAGCGGGCGCGCCTGACTGGCGTCAGAACGCCGGCCCAAAGTGATATCGAGCTGCGTTCCCGGCTCGATATCGCTGGTAGAAATCGCGTTGCCGACCAGTTCGGCCACGCGGGCGGCGTCGGAGTTGCCGACGCCTGCGCGCTGCAACATGCGCTGAAAACTGTCGCCTTTGGCGAGGGTCGCTACCAGTTGCACCCGCGGGCGTTCCGGCGCGGCGGCCAGTTTGCGCACAGCCTGCGTTGCGCCCATGCGGCGGCCGCTGTCGCTGCCCAGGGCGAGCGGCATGATAGACTGACTGCGAAATTCATCCTGCACCGCATCGTCGACGAACATTGCCGGTGCAGCCTCAAGAGGAGCAAAGTCGGGCCAGAAGGAAATCGCTGCTGCGCCCAACGCCAGCATCGTGCCCAGTCCGCGCCACCAGCGGCTACTGCCGATATTCTCGGCCAGACTCGGCGCCAGATCCAGCTGGCCGAGACGCGCTGACATATCCACGGCCCATGCATCCATTCTGGCACCAACGGTGCCCGCCCGGCGGATACGGTACGGCCCTTCGAGCGGCGTGATCTGCGTGCGCGAAAGCATGGCCGCGCGCCACAGGCCCGAGCGATCCCCGTCTTCCGGGTTGTCTGCCGAATTATGTCCGGCATCACCATTTATGCTCTCAGCGTACATTCGCCCTTTTCCAAAGGAGTCGCCTGATGTGTTTTGGGGCTGTCTCTTATACACATCTCCGAGCCCACGAGACGG